>Ga0126342_10010261_pt1:0-15000 | contig 16752 bp, 14 predicted proteins | sample Cyp1metagenome_FD_92528 | JGI IMG/M metagenome (GOLD analysis project Ga0126342, IMG submission 92528) | Coral microbial communities from Lord Howe Island, Old Settlement Bay, Australia - Cyphastrea 1 metagenome | ecosystem: Host-associated > Invertebrates > Cnidaria > Coral ... | reverse complement strand
TATCCATCCATCCATTTATCTATCCATCCATCTATCTAGCCATACTTCTATCTATCTATTAATTCATCCATCCATCCATCTCTCTATTAATCCATCAACCTATCTATTCATCAATCCATCTATCCATCCATCTCCATCAATCTATTTATTTATCAATCTATCTATCCATTCATACATGTATCCATCCATCCATCTATCTATCCATCCATCTATCTAAGTTAATTATGATTATATTAATATTATTATCGTGATTAAATTGTGATTTGATGGAAGGTTACAGGGATTATCAGGAATGGAATCTAATGATAGTCAATGGATCCTTTTTGATGTTAGTAGAGCAATAATAAACCATTGATGGTTTATGTTACCAATTCTTGGTAAAATGTTGGATGTGTTACTATTATTGTTTTTCAAACATGATATTATGCATATAATTGTGTATTATGATTAATGGGGTAGACCCATTAATAAACCTACCAACTGAGGATGTTTATAGACCCATTTGTGGTGATTTTGGGGATGGTTTACAATTGGGTTTGCCACAGTATATTTGTATGTATGTTTGTTTGTATATACGTATATGTATATATATATATATACACTGTATATACTGAATATACTGTATATACTGTATATATACTGTATATACTGTACATACTGTATTTACTGTATACATGTATATATATATATACATACATCCCCCCAATCAGATTAAAATGTCAGTATTTCCAGGATGGTTGTTGGATGATATCTATCTATGGTTCCGCCTCTTCGATCGAACCTTTTGGGGTTTGCTAGTTGCTATATACTAAGAAACAATGAGAAACATGTGTTGTTCCAAAGGAAATTTGGCGCGCTAAAAAAATGGATTCACATTTTGAAATTTTATTATATTTTATTTGGAACGTCGAGTCTAGATGATTTTCCTACTGGACATTTCCAGTTTGTACACCCAAAACATCCCAAAACAATATTTGGATGTTGGAAACTATTTTCCCACTGAAAATCAGGGTTTGGAAGATGATTTTCCGATTGTTTACTTTTTTGGCTGCTGAAATCCCCAATTTCCAATGTTTTTTTAGCCGTAAACATTGGCACGTGCTGAGGTGGGGTCCCAGACAGCAAGGTGCCGTGTCCGGAAGATGGGTCGGAAAGAAAGATGGTAGTTTTTTCTGCAACATCAATGGTTGCGCTCAGATAAATTAACATAACTATAGAAAAATCACCATGTTTAAGAGCTAAATCATCTATAAATGGTCCATTTTCCATAGCTATGTTAGATTACCAAAGGTATGCCCAATTCCCCCAGTGATGGTATAATTAATTACCCAATTTAACAAGAATTTGACCATTGAATTTCGGCTTATTACGATGGTTATACCTCCCCCAGTTGCACCCCTGTTTGTATGTATTTTGTTTGATCACCATACCGCCACTTTGACGATTTGAAATCCATGACTGAATCTATAGGGATTGATATCCCCCATTTTATACAGTATTCCCAATAAATGTCCGATAAAATCCCAGTTGTTCCTATATAATTCCATGATATTTGAGAAAAAATTCGTCCAATAGTTTATCAGTGATAAATATGATGTACCCTCCAGTAAATTAACATAGCTATTGAAAATTGCCATAGAAATAGTTGATTTACCTTCAAAAAAAATGTTATGTTCCATAGCAAACTGTTAGTTTACCAGAGGGTATTCCATCCATGTTTTCTCAATATGGAGGTTTCCTGAAAAGGGGGTACCCCTAAATCATTATTTTTTTCCATAGGATTGTCCATTATGAACCAACCATCCAATGATTTTTGGTACTTTCTATTATTCCAATGTAAACAAATCCTAAAAATATACCATATTTATTATTCCAACCATCGTAGAAAACTATGACCAACCAAAAAACATCCATTGAAATCACCATAGGTACAAGGTGGGGCCCCCCAGTTATAAGTTGGTTTATAAACCCCATTAACTATAGTTATAAGTACCATAAACCATAGTTATTGGAGTTATAAACCAACTTAGCTATCTTGGGGGCCCCACCGTGTATACTATAAACCATTCCACAATGGGTGATTTATGGAATTGTTTTACCAATCTATTCGTTAACGAAACCACCATACCCCTCGTATATCCATCGTCAGGTCCCGTTGGAGCCCGAAGCTGCGGGAGACTTTTGCAAGAACCTCAGTGGACGCCATGAAGGTTTACCCTCTGGTCATTTAATGGTTTGCCATGGAAAATCACCATTTTTGATAGGTAAATCATGTAAATCTCAATAAACCATCTATATGTGGGCCAGTTGCCATAGCCATGTTAAATAACCAGAAAGTTATCTGAGATTTAACCGCTAACTGAGATTGTATTTCACCAAAGAAAATGGATGTTCACCAGACCAGCAGAAGCTGAGATGTCGTCACTAACGACATGATTGTTAGCAGCATGTGTTGATATTTCATGAAAAACACATGGTTTTTCGCTAAGTGAAAAACACCAAACCCCTTTGAATGTCAAGCAACTCTTTCATCATGATTTCACCAGGAACAAAATGGATATTTTCACCATGCCTCTCAAACTTTTGATTTGACAAATCCTCCTTTTCTAAGCGAACACGGAGGGTTAACCGTAACAAACACCTGGTGATTTAACCAACAACAAATGGTGACTTTAGCAACAATTAAATGTGATTTACCATCTGGTTATGACTAACAGTTCGCCATGGAAAGATCCACCCATTTTTAAGAACGGTAAACCCAGGTAAACCATCTATTTCTATGGGTCATCTATACCATGGCGAACTGTTAGTCATAACCAGAGGTTTTTTTTCAGCAAACATTGAGGACTTGACCATCCCGACCAGACATGGTGACTTCGACCATGGTGAATCATGGTGATTCACCACTGACACCATATATACAATGTGAGGCCCCCGTTCGATAGCTAAGTTGGTGCACATAAATCCAATAACTATGGTTTATGGTATTTATAACTATAGTTACTGGGGCTTATATATATATATGGGTAAATTATAACAACCTCACTGCGACCTCACTGGGAATAATGGTGAGTAAGGGAAATCATCCCCAAATGACCTTATTTCAGGTTAATGAAATATTATAATTTACCCAGATATATATCTGGTTGGTGGTTTGCAACATGTTTTTTTTTCCCCCATATATTGGGAATAATAACCCCAACTGACTAATATTTTTCAGAGGGGTTGAAACCACCAACCATATATATATATATACTGTATATATTGTATGGACACAAAGCCAAGAAAGATCTATGATCATGTGATTCCAAACATCATATCACATATTTGTTTATCACTTTACCAAAGATCTATAGATCTATTTTGGACACAAATTCTATGGACTTTACCAGCCACAACATTTGGCGTGTGTCGAAAATCAAGCCTCTCGGTCTACCAGCCGCTTTGCGGCTGGACTGGTTATTGGATCTGCATCCAAGCAATCTATAGAGATCTGCATCTATATCTATATATATATATATGGATGTTTCAAAAAGTGGTTCAGTATCCCAAAAATATGTTATCTTTACTTGGACAAAAAACTTCTGAGGAAGTCTATAGTGAGTTTTTAGGTGTACTCTATTGGAAAAAGCAAACATACGTATATATATATATATATATATCATATATACATATATACATATCCAATATCTTGGGACCTCCCCAATTCCAACGGTTTGGCTCAAAATTCTCACCCAGCTGGCAGGTGATTTGGCCATGTTTGGCCATATCCCATTGAACCAACCAGTTCGGGGGACATGGGGTCATCATCCCATTTCTAGGGTCAAAAACTATGGTAGACACCGGTATACCAACAATAAATCTGCATTGACTCTATTTTTCGGATGGTTTATGATTGTTTAATTACTACATTTGATTGATGAAGATACTATAGGATGATTTCATGACATGACGTCATTATCTACTTCCTATGGGATGTTTAGATTCACTCCGTAGGTTGGTTGGCTTTCAGTGATTCCAGATCAATGATGCATGATTCTTGCAAAGTGGTGCCCCCCCAGTTACAAGTCGTTGCTTAACCCCCATATATATAATTAATTCTAGTTATACATACAACCAATATCAGGGTTAAAGGACTACACCAACTTGCCTAATCATTAGGGCACCACATTGTGGGCCCGGCAAACCTTCATTGTCCTACATTGGAAAAATCACATGGAAAACAAATCAAGTATAGAATCTGTTGCAACCCCCAAACAGATATGTAAAAAAAATCTCATCACATAATATTGTCACTGATTTTTGGTTGGATTTTATACACTTCAATACCTTTTTTGACAGGGGTTACCTTCCTGTAAACACACAACTGCGTAAAAGCCAGCATTTCTATGCTCCCAGATAAATTTCCGTTGATCAGGGATTTCCCCATGATTTGGTTCCAGATTTTCCCATATGTTTACAAGATGTTCCCATGATTTTACGTTGATTTCCCCATGATTTTCCGAAGGGCTGGAGGTCACCACCCCACGCCCCCCATGGCTTTCCTCCCCAAACCTCGGAGGTCCAGATCTCATCGTTCCAGCCGGATGTGCATCTTGGATCGCGAAGGGAAGATGAAAACGGAGGGGGAAGATGGGTTGGGTTAGCCTCTGGTAATGACTAACATAGCTATTGAAAATGGCCATAGAAATAGTGGATTTACCCATTGAAAATGGTGATTTTCCATAGCTATTGATTTTATGCCCAGATAGAAAGTGGATGACTACCCATTGAACATGGGTGGATCTTTGCATCAGTCATGTGAAAGTTTACCAGAGGGTAACCGTTACAAACATGGTGATTTGACCCACAACAAATGGTGACTTTAGCAACAATTAAATGAGAATTACCCAACCTGGTTATGACTAACAGTTCGCCATGGTTTAGATGGTCGATAGAATACATGGTTTACCTGGGTTTACCGTTCTTAAAAATGGGTGGATTTTCCATGGCTATGTTAAATAACCAGATGGTAACAGTTTAAAATCCTGGTTGGTTGATGATTAGTTCGAGGATTATACTACCCAATATATTGGGGATGATAATGATCCAAGAACGGGGAATCCTTATAAACCAACCAGTATATGACTGGTTGTTGGTTTGGAACATCTTTTTTCCATATATATATATATATTTATATTGGGAATGTCATAATCCCAACTGACGAAGTCATATTTTTCAGAGGGGTGGCGAAACCACCAAGCAGTAAATCACCATGTTTGCTATGGAACATCACCTCTGCAAAAGGTTTTTGGAACATCGTGGTTTTCAGCACCTTTGGTTTTGGTAAACGTTTACACTTTGCGAACTGGAACATCACCATGTTTAAAAGGTAAATCAAAAAAATGTCATGACTCTCTGGTAAACTAACATAACTATGGAAAATCAACATTTTCAATGCATGGGTAAATCCACTATTTCGACTGGGCAATTTCCAATAACTACGTTAAATGACCAGAGGGTAAATCACCATGTTGGGAAGATTTACCCGTAAACCTGACAGTTTGCTATGGAGAATCACCATGTTTCATAGGTAAATCAACTGTAAAAGACCAATTTTCTATAGCTATGGTAATTTACCAAACCCCATATGTTCTACCGGAAAAATCTTGAAAATTCTATATTGGTGAATGATTTTTTTTCCGACAAAAAAATGCTAGAACTTGGGGTATACAGCTATGGCCCTTTACCAGAAAAAGTCAGTGAAATAACACCATAAATGGAATGATCACCCCATTTATAACATTTTATAACCATAAAAATAACTGGAGTAAAAGGCTTTTCACTATAGCTTTTGGGACAATTTTTAACAAGTCGGAACCCTCATTTTTACCGTGAAAATCCATGTTCCACATCTGTTAGTTGACCCAAATGGGTACAACCTGCTCAACTGGGGTCAGGAATGCATCTTGATCGTCCCGTCTCGCCCCAAACGCGCGGAGACCGAATGGGAAAGACCATGCTGTGGTGACCGACTTTTCTGGCTGGGTGACAAATGAATTAAACCGGACCATATATATATATATATATATTATACAGCGTATAATATATATATATATATATATTATATATATATATATAGAATTATATAATTAGATAATTATATAGATATAATTTATAATATATACATTATATATACATATTATAGCTATATATGTAAGTATACATGTGTATACATGGGCCCAGCCGGCCCAAACCTCTGTTCTCAGGGTCTCGGACCTCCTTGGTCTTCCTAGTCCCCCGAGGCGGCGAGCCCTTCAACATCACCGACAACAACGGGAGCACCGTGCTGACCGTCACAGATGACGAGTCCTCTGCTGGGAGCGCCTTGGAACCAGGAAGGTAGTGGTGGAGTCAGCAATGGTTATAGGTCCACTTAGAGTCCAATTAGCTCGTATAGTTCGCGCATATTCAGATATATTCAGTATAGGCTATATCTCGAAGTTTCACTGGAAGGTATGGCACCATCAATTTGTGGTCCATCCTTCACGAACTCATCAGGGCCAGCAGGGGGGGTTGGGCAATGCTGGTGAGAATCATGGCAGGAGGAGCGATTCGGAGCTATGGGTATCCATCTTCCCTAAACATGAGAAGCGAAGGAGCTACAAAGAAAGTTTCCCTACCACATGATAGATATATGCCCAAGGTTAGCATTTCAAAATAGCTTGGGATGTTTTTTTCATTTTTTTTTTCAGCACATGTCACATGATAGATACCCTCTGGTAATTTAACATAGCTATGGAAAATCACTATTTTTAATGGGAAAATCCACTATAAATGGTCATTTTCAATAGCTATGTTAGTCATTACCAGAGGGTATGCCCATATGCCCACTGATTCTCATGTTATTTAGATGATACAATCGTGCAGGATACTGAACCGGTCACACCTTGGATGAAGAGATGCAAAAAAAACGTCGCAGGTCGTTATAAATTGTCAACAAAAACATAAATGTGTGCCTTAAGCTCATGTCATTATATAGATGTGGGTCAAAATGGAAGACCGATGTGGGACCACAGATGTTAGTCTAGTTTAGTATTAACCATCCATAATTTTGGGGTACCTAATTTTGACCCATACCCATATGTTCATATCTAAGTGTATTCCAAGATTCATGATTGAATGGTGTTAAATGATCTTTCAAGATGTTTAAATCATACCCTCTGGTAAACTAACATAACTATGGAAAATCACATGTTTTAACGGGAAAACTCACTATAAATGGCCATTTTCAATAGCTATGTTAGTCATTACCAGAGGGTAATGTTTGCATTGGAAGATCACAAGTCTTGAATGTTTAAATCATAATGTTTCCTACTTAAATCATCTCAGATCAGCATTTAAGGGGTGGTCAATTCACAAAAAAATCCACGGCTAAAATATGTTTTTTTCGTTAAAATCCACAAATCAATCATGTAAAATCCATGAAAATCCCAATATCTGCTGGTTAAAACATGTTAAAACCCATTGACTCACCATTTCCAATGGTCAAATCACCATTTTCTCGTCACCTTCGCCGTCACCCTCTAGGCGCCTTCCCTCGCCGCGCGCTGGTGGCCGGAGGGGTGGTCCTGGCGAAATGTGGCCGGGCGGAGTCTGGGAGGCCCAGGTTCGGTCGGAGTTCACCATATGGGTTTGTCTGAAAATAGGGTATATTCCCAATTATAGCCATTTAATAGGGATAATGATCATTAACCATTGGGTTTAGGGGTACACTATTTTCAGACACACCCATATGGAAGTCATAGTGATTTGACCATTCCGATGAAACGCGAAGTTTGCAAAGTCAAAGGGCTGGAGATCCCAACGGTTCGAGTCAAGTCTGCCAGAGGGCATGCCCCAGGTTCCAATTTGGAACGAATCTGTATTAAGGGCTTCATAATAAGTGCATCCTCTCGCTCGTGGACGTGAAGTCTACTTGGTATGATCCAACAGCTCCGCTATGCATTGACATTCACAGACAGGCTGCTTTTTTTGATCCCGGCACCACGGTCTTGAAATTCAACAAAAATGAAGAGCATTGTTGATTAATGAGAGGATTTCCCTAGGGTAAACGTTTACATAGATGTGAGGAACCCATGGGGAAACCCTCAGAACATGATCTAGGAATATTGTGGGTAAACTCCACATGTTTTGATATGTTTTCAGTAGGGCCACCATGGGACTACTAGTGGTTTCATAAGCAGAACTTGGGATTTTAGATTGTTTTTTTTATATCAGCAGTTGACCAGAAAAATTGGGAGTTGACCATGAAACACAGTGCTGTAATTCTGTAATCATCCAAAATAGTCAATTGGTGATTTTTCATATGATTTAACATGATTAAACCATGGAACCCTTGTGATTTAACCATCAAGAATTATGATTTCACAATAGGACTACTCCAAACTGATGATTTTACCATCCGAAATCGTGATTTATCAAACATGGTGACTTCACCAAGAAATACCAAGAAACTGTAAGATCTGTAAGATCCGGGTACAACACCATCTGGGTCTCTGAACAAAATTGTGGATGTATAAAAAACAAAACACATCACCATCCAAACTGGGGATACGAATAAACAAAAACAACATAAAACAATAGTTAACATGTGCGAGGTTGCTGAACCTCCATGGTTGGAGTTCTGGTGGGCCACCTAAATTGATGGTAATTTCTGAAGATGGGGATTTAGCATGGAAACAACCAACCAAAACGCTGATATGATACTGGGGTTTGTAAGCAAGAGTTTGGTAGAAGGTGGGGCCCCAGATTGTTAGCTAAGTCGGTTTATGAGCTTAACTCTATGGTTATGGATTGATATTTATATATATATATATATATACATATATACATCGAACTAGGTAATCGAGGTTATAAACCAACTTATACCTAGTACTGGGCATAGGTGTTACTCCGAAAAGTTGGGATTTGTTTGGTCATGCCCCGAAAACAATCCCCTATCATGCAAGATTATGGCCTACCTTCTGGTAATTTGTTACATAGCCGCTATTGAAAATGGCCATAGAAATAGTGGATTTATACCCATTGAAAATTGTGATTTTCCATAGTTATGTTAGTTTACCAGAGAGTAATGACAGGATTATTCACTGGCGAAAGCAACTGGATGCAACTGGATTGGTAATTTACCAACCAAAACACGTATTTGTATGATTTTGTATGTATTTGTATCATCAATACTAGATGCACATAGGTAAAATGTGGATATAGCATGATATAGCTACTGTAGCAGTAACGGGGATTTGAGTGGCCATGTTAAGACATTTTTCAAAGAGTTATTTTAGATCTCAGATTTGTTTGCGAGTCGTTTAAGTATGCAACATAAGGAATTCACTGAAGTGGCTCCTGTGAATGTGTGGTTCTAACAGGGTTTTTGTCGCAATATGTATTTAAAAATGTCTTGGACTGAATCAGTGGGGGTGTTCCGCTTGATTTGTTTTTTTTCTTCCTTTGCTGTTCAAAAGGTTACCGGTTGCCTCCTCGTGTTTTATGTGTTCACCACTAGTAATTGCTTGAAAAAACATGTGCATTGGCTTCCCATTGTCATTAATTTCCGTTTGCTGCACATTAAATCATCTATAAGTCATTTTGTGTTGTGAATTCCTGGAGATTACTTGTTGAACTGTTTGTTTTTCAAATCATGTTGGTTAAACCATGTTCAATCCACATTGGTTCCAAGTTAAATCATGTATAATTCATATTAAATCATGTTCATATTCCCATTTTTCAACATTTCTTCCCAGAATCTCCGCTTTTTTGTGGACAAGTCACACACCCGTGAACCGCGGCAATGAGGTCCTCGGTGCCGTCGAGCATGTTGCGGGCCATCGACTTTGAACTCATTTCCTCCAAAGGGGACCGCGGGCATGGCATTTTGATAGGTACTGGTGCTGTATGGAAATACATTGATACTACATGGTATAAAATGTTATAACTCATCCCTGGGAATCTCTAGGGGAATTCTATAGAGATTTCATGTATTTTGTTGTATAGAGACGAGGGAATTCTATAGATATTAGTTTGTAGGGGTGTTTTTCGGGGTTCTTCATGTAAGAGATATGGATCCATGGATGTCTTTTCCCACTGGTTGGTTTCGTAAAGATGCTCTTGAAAAATAACCTTAAGTGGAAGCTAAGAATAATTAGATGTTTTTCACATTATTAGCATACCGGCCCGTCATGTTTAAAAGGACATTGTTGTTAACATTTGTAGGCATACGGGAGAACCAAAAATTCATGGCATTTCCCGTTGGGCTTGGTCATCTCGGACAGGTAGTGACCGGGGTAACACCATGGTTATCAAGTTGTTGGCTCTACCGCGTTACCAAACTTCAGCATTAGATGATGGTCTGACTGGTCCACAGCTCTGACTGCATCCCCATTCTTCAAAGCACCATGGTGGGAAATGATTACTGATTGGTGGTTTGGAACATTTTATATTTTTCCATTCAGTTGGGAAGAATAATCCCAACTGACGAAGTCATATTTTTCAGAGGGGTAGGGCTCAACCACCAACCAGATTAGCTGTGGTAATATCCACATGATGGTTGCTGTTCGCTTAAGTCGATGGCTGGATACTGGGGCCGCTACATGGGGGATACGCCGGGGATACCCCTGGCTAAAACGCACAATTGCCTCGTCATGGCTGGGATGATTCGAATGTTTTGGCAAGCACCCAAACATACACAAAAAAAGGCAATTTCCACATGATTCATTGTAGCTCCAACACACACCCAAAGAACTAAGAAAAAACAGAACAACAAACTAACACAAAACACAACAATCAATGGGAATTTCAGGATCCTAACATGGAGGTACTGTACCATATAAGGCCATATTTTGTGGGGGTATTCCCTTACATAGGCCTTATATAGGCCTTATATATGGTAGGTACCTCCAATTTAGGAGTCTGGAATGGCCATTGACAACAATGTGTGTATTTTCTCTTCTTTTCGAGTGTGTTTTGGCACCCAAATGACACCATTTTGCCGGTCCCATGGCAGGACGTGTGGGCCGAGTTGAAGTATGAGCCACGCGAAGGTTCAGAAGAACAGGAGCGCTGGAGCAAGGCCACAGAAACAATTGATATAAAAAATGGTGATCTACTGACAATCTCAGTGGATCAAATGCCACACAACTTTATTTTTACTGTTTAATAATTGGATATTGCTGGAATAATGAATGGATATGAAGTATTTTACCTTCCAGTACTCAGCTCCATGGCTGGTAAACTCCCCCATGTTTGTTTCTTTCGATGATGTTTCCATTAAGTCGAACTACTAAATTCCATCCTCGCAGGACAGATGTACCATCAAGTCCAAGACGGGTCGCCAGCTTTTAGTGCAAGGGGGCCCAGATGGTCATGGCGAAGCCATCAAGCGATTTCGATATCAACCTCTGTCGGTGCCAAATATTGATCAATGAATCAATTATTGTAATTACTGATTATTGATTCAACAATCTACTGGATTTACCAATGATATTGATCACTAATCAATAATTGTGCATTATTGCCTACATTATTATCCAATAATCATCAATCATCAGTAAAAATAATCATTAGCGGGTTGTTTTTTTTGGAATGTTGCAACAATGATTCTTTCATCCTACCTGTGATTACGAGCCGTTACCAGAAGCGCTGGTTGGGGATATTGAACATCACTCTCAAGTATGTGTTGGAGTTTTTATCTCCAATAACTGAAGTATTTTGGTGATGTGAACAATTAGGGACATTTACCAACCCCTATAATATAATATAATATACCCTTTGGTAAACGTTTACATAGCTATTGAACATTGCCCAGTCGAAATAGTTGATTTACCCAGCTATAAAATGGGTGGATTTTCTGGAGGATGATGGAGGATGATGGAGGATGCAGGTACCCGGCCTGGTAAACTTTCACATAACTGATGGGAAAATCACCATTGAAATAGTGGGATTTAATGGGAAAATCACAATTTTTAATGGGAAAATCACCATTTATAGTGGGATAACTATGGAAAATCACAATTTTTAATGGGAAAATCCACTATAAATGGCAATTTTTCATAGCTACGTTTGTTTACCAGAGGGTACATCCCCATGAACATCCTAAAAGCGGTTAATTACTCGAATCCTATTTTGGGCATGGGTTCGTTGTTTGGCTCATTTTTTGGCTCGTGAAGTTCCACCATTTCGTTGAATAGCCGCAATTTTAGCATGTTGAAATATGTTGAATAGCCGCATGTTCAATCATGTTCTTCCAAAAAAACAGTTACATCACAGACAGAACTCATATCACAACATCTACCCTCTGGTAAACTTTCACATAACTATGGGAAATCACCATTTTTAATGGGTAAATCCATGTAAATCCACTATAAATGGGCCATGTTCAATAGCTATGAACCTTATGAACCGGGCCTAGTGAACCTGGCATCCCCAGCCAGGATGGGCTCGGTGCGGCACAATGCCTTGAACGTCACGGATCAGCATGGCGGCTTATTGGCCACCACCGAGCCCATGACCAGCACAGGAGAAAACAGGGAGAAAACCGGGAGTTTTCACCATGGGAACATAGTGACTGGTTGGTGGTGACTGGAACATGGCTTTTATTGTCCATAATATATGGGATAATCATTTCTATTGGCGAATATTTTTCAAGATGGTTGAAACCACCAACCAGATTTTTATGGAATTTGACAGTTGAAAACGTCGTGTTTTGTGTTTGTTTAATGGATTCTTACCAATGGAAGATAATGATTATGTCGAATTTCACCATTGGAAAATCGTGCTTTTATTAAGATTTTTGAGCACATAGTGATTATGTGGGCATATGTGGGTTTTTACGGTGGGAAATAGGGATTTGATGTTTTTTACCATTGGAGAATAGTGATTTGATGAATTTGTCCATTGGAAATTATGATTCAGCCATCACACATTGGATTTGATTATATAATATATATATATATATCTAATACTATATATATATATATATCTAATATAATATATATATAATATATAATATATATATATATGATAATATATATATATATAATATAATATATAATATTATATATATAGTATACATTATAATATATATATATATATATAATATCAATTTACTGTAGAGGTTAACAACAGCAGCGGATGAAAATTGTTAGGAACTCAGAGTCGAGAATAGTTCATTCTTATACAGTGGGTATAACATGGTATAACGGTATATAATTATGTAATCAGGCAAAATTGGATTTAGTTGCATCAAGCTTGCAGATTTGGGGTAACATTCCTGGCTTCACCTTAACCGGGCTTTGACAAAGCAAAAACAGAATAATGTTCCTGGTTGGTGGTTTGGACTATTTTTTATGTTTCCATATATTGGGAATGTCATCATCCCAACTGACTTTCATATTTTTCAGAGGGGTGGCTCAACAACCAACCAGGTGCGGTTTAACCAAGTTTAACCATCAACAGTTTTAGATGATGCAGTCAGTGACAAACTGCCAACAAATATAATTCTTTTGGTTTGCCAAGAATGGTAGATTAAGACCTTACAATTGCTATATCAATTGGAAGAACAACATGTTTCAACCAATGATTTTCCATCTCAATGAGCTACATGATATAAACCAATTCTTTTATGTGGATGTACTAAATGGATAGAAATGGCATACACTGACTGTAGATGACTGTAGTAAACATATATATATATATATATATTGGTTGGTGGTTTGGAACAATTGTTATGTTTCCATATATTGGGAATACTAATCCCAACTGACTTTCATATTTTTCAGAGGTGTAGGTATACCACCAACCAGATTATTCTTAACCAGCCTTAACCATATAATAACCATACATTAACCATTTCAGAGGCATGGCTCAACCACCAACATGGGTATAATATGATAAGCAATGATAAGCAACATCACTCGTGGGTTTGCCACGAGAATGGGCCTGGCGAATCTGGGGACCACGAGATTTGGGTAAAAAACACTGGTGGTTCAACCAGAAAATGATGGATTAGATGTTGATTGAATCAGCAACTGAAATGACCGCACTAGTTTTATCTACCCTATGGTAAATAAACATAGACCCTGAAAATCACATTTTTTTTTATGGAAACTAGTCTTCCAACCCCTATCTGCCAGGGTCTATGTTAATTTACCAGAGGGTAATTTTCATGGTTTATCTAGAACATCTAGAACTGGAGTATATCACTATAGCCTACGGTTGCCATTGTATTTGGGAACATGATCCCAATCCATTGCACTAAAATCAGTAACCCATGTTCAGACACTGAATCAATGATTTGAAAAACAAAACAACACACATATCGGATATCGTTTGTTTGATATCCGTGTTGCTGGTTTTTTCTAGACCGGTATCATGACTCAATTGACTCAATTCCCCAAAAAGAGTGGTGACCGCGAGTCCGTCCTGAGGTAGTATGAAATACCAGTGCGTATATTTAACATGTTTATTTTTACCGAAAAGCTGGGATGTTTATAGAGTAAATTACAACTCTATAAATAGCCCAAGTATGTATATTTTCTATTGTCAGTTAATATATGGGATGTCATCCGAAACCCATTGACGAACCACCTCATATTTTTCAAGCTGGTTAAAAGCACCAAGCAGTATTGAAAATTGCCATAGAAATAGTTGGTTTTAGTCATCAACAATGGTGGTTTTCCATATAATTTTCCCATGATTCCCCCATGATTTAAATGTACCATCTGGTTATGACTAACATCACCATGGAAAATCCCAACCATAAATGGAGGTTTATAGCTGGGAAAATCATCTATTTCTATGGGCCATCTATTCCATGGCGAACTGTTAAATAACCAGAGGGTACTTGGTGGCTCATCCCACTTAGTAAGTGGGTTATAACCCCAGTGATTTACATGGGATAAGTAGGGTTAATCCACTTATAGCTGGGGTTATAACCCACTTACTAAGTGGGATGAGCCACCAAGT
>Ga0126342_10010260_pt1 | contig 16753 bp, 14 predicted proteins | sample Cyp1metagenome_FD_92528 | JGI IMG/M metagenome (GOLD analysis project Ga0126342, IMG submission 92528) | Coral microbial communities from Lord Howe Island, Old Settlement Bay, Australia - Cyphastrea 1 metagenome | ecosystem: Host-associated > Invertebrates > Cnidaria > Coral ... | reverse complement strand
TGCCATCTCAGATACACCATCCACCTGCGGACCATGAAGATATCACCGTGCTGCGTCAAGTTCCAAGGGGACAAGAGTGGCAGAAACCACCTGCATCTGCCTTGAAACAAGTGTCGGTCAGCTAAAAATCACTCTGTTCGCCCCCCCCCACTTGACTTAGACCCAGGGGAAGAAAAGCGTGCAAAGGTGCGTGCTTCACATTTCAAAACGTGGATCACGTCCGCATCCCAAGTAGCTTCCCCTTAGAATGGCCATGAATGGCCATAACAGTGTCGTCCTGTTGAGAGTGCAGCGTACCTTCATGGCGTCCTGTTGGGGCTGCCGCTGAGTCTCCTGCGTGAAGTGGCATCCAAACACGTTCGAAGGAATGCTGAACCATAAATTGTCGAAGTTCACGCTGTGAATGTGGCCAAAAAAAACCTGCTACTAAAAATTACTAAAAGCTGAATTCAATTTTGATTTCACACAGGACCCTTCGCTTTCGCGTGATATTGTTTTGTCACTAAACGAGGGAGGAATTTGACGGACCATCTAGTTTACAAGTAGCGAAGTGCTTGGTGAGGGGCTGAGGGTCTAACAATACATATAATCATACAATTAATATTAATAGACATGTACGTAATGTTTGTCGTTATTGTACCAGTACTGTACCTCATAATGAGATGTTTTATTGGGTTTCTTAGCCTTCAGCCTTCACGAAAAGGACGGCTCAGCGAGACCTGCAAAGCTCTCAGAAGCCCTTGATGCGAATCCACATCGGCTCGTAAGTCCTGGACGAGGTCATCCCCATTTGACTCATTTGAAACATATTGAAACATGTTCTTTGGATTTGTGACTATGGTGACTGGATGTGACTGGTGGCCCAACCCTTCAGTGGTCGCCTCACCTCCTCCAATCGCTCAAAACGCGCCATGCGTTGAAGCAACTCGTCCAACAGCGGGTCCTGGACGGAATCCACCAGTGAAGAGATTCATAGTACATCCAAAAATTGGGATCCAGGCAGACCTCTTGAAAACTTCATCATGCATTCCCAAGCTTCAGGATCTTCGAATCAACCTTTTCAGTCGATCTTTCAATCAATCTTTCAATGGATTTCAGTGAAATTTCAAGTGAGTGGATCCCTAAGATATCCTTAATATCCCTCAATGGATTTGAGATGATTTGATCATGGTCGTGGTTCTTTACCAACGGTGACGTTGCCTGTGCTGGCGCCGCTTCCGCTTCTGCGGCGGCAGGGGCGGCGGCAACCCCTGCAACTTGCGCGCGGGCCGTTCGCAGCTCCTATCCACGGAGTGACACTGGGGAAAAATCACGGTGTCATAGTGTCAAATGTTGAAACATGGAGGTTTCTTAAAATGGGGGATCCCTAAAACCAGTGGTTTCAATACTAGAATGGTGTGATTTTGGATGATTTTGGGGGTACCCCCATTTCAGGAAACCTCCGTATGATGAAATATGATGAAAGTAATGTTAAATGTTGCGCAATCTTAGAATCTTGTGGAATGATGGGCAACAATAAATAGATAGGCGATGCGAGGACCGCAAAATCATTGGGAACTTCTGACAGTGAACGAAAAAGCTTGCCAGTCCACTTTATCATGTCCTAACCCAAGTTCCAGTGATTCCAGATCATTCCAGTGTTGCTGCCTCTACCACTACATCCATGCTAGATCACCTGGCATCGTCAGCCCGCTCCAGTCCTTCACATCGAACTCGCAGCGTGCCATGCGTCGGTCCAAGGTTTCTAGAGCTCCTTTGGATCTGTCGCTGGCCTGACGGACAGCTTAAGGTTTACCTTAAGGTTTAACCCCTGGGTTAAACGTGGTCAAACCATACTTGATGTTTCTTAAGTCATGGGGGAACCCCAGTCGTCACCATGGTTCTTTCAATACTAAGTCATGGTCTAATGACTGGAATGATTTGGGGTACCCCCCCATGACTTTGGAAACCTCCATTTATATCACCAATGAGAGGTGATTTATTGACATACCAACAACTACTGTGGTACTGTGGTAGCTTGTTCTTTGCTTCATGAGTTGAACTTCAGTTGAACCTATCATTGGTTGATTTACATCACCAGTCTTGAGACCCCCCAGTGTCATGGCAGTTTCTTTCACTGGCAAACATGTGGCTTCCAACTGAAAACGTGGAGATAACCAATCACATCAATCACTATGGGTATAAGTGGGTTCTGACTACCCATACCTGGAGGGCTTGGAGTGGGGTTCTGACCCCAGTTGAGACCCGTTGATCACCGCAGTCAAAGCTAAACCCATCAATCCACCTTTTTGAATATCAAAGGATGCGATCTTGGGGGGATAGCCACAGCTTCAGCTGGTTACAAGCTGACAACCTACCAAAAACCGTATCGCTGGACAGCCCATGTGCTTCAATTCCCAAGTTGTCCCAAACAACAATCACACATACACAGTGATACACACGCTGTTTTTCACGGAGCCAATAAGAGTCAAAGTTGGACCTTTGACCTTGGGTCCAGGTCCTTTGCTTGGAGTTTTTCAGTAGCCATAGCCCAAGTCTGCTTCAATGGGCTCTCCACGGGCTTGCTTCTCCTGCGGAATGGAACCGGTTATGTTGAAGGTGAAATTGGGTGATATTAAAGCAGACATGGGCTCATGTGATAATCCATGATAATCCAAAATCACTGAAAGATTATAATCAGAGAACCCCACAACATAGCCCAGGGATAATATGGGATAATATGGGATAATAGCATCACAAATGTTCTCAGCATGTTCCCAGCTGGGCCCAGCTGAGCCCAGGGATGGCTTTTCCGGTCCTTTGCTTCGGACCATTCGGAGTAGAGGCTCACGGCCTGGATCAGAATGGCCAAGACCACTCCCAGAACCACTGGGATGATCAGCAACCAGGGAATGCCGCCAAACCTGAGGTTTTCGTTAAGCGTTGGGTCAAGGTTCGGCAGAATTTCAGTGATTCTGCAAAGGTCAAAGGGAAAAGATGGGAAAAGAATGTATGAGTTAGGATTTAAACTCAATACTTCCGGCGGTTCAGGTATGTTCAGGTTCTAAAATGTGATGTGGAGAAAATCCATACGCTGTTGTCCTCTCTTTCTCCGGCAGCTTTCTCATCAGTTGGTGAACCATGGCAAGGCTTTCAAATCAACACCGGCGGTGTCGGTTTGCTTGAGAGAGACTGTCAAGCGATTGGAGCCCCTGCCTTGTACAGTGTGCTGTGCGGATCTTGGAAAGACCTACCTAGTGGGTGTAAATCAAGCACTAAGTTGGATCGTCTGGCACTTCATCGACATCATTTGATGACATCTTTGCGTACGGATCTCTAACGGTGTGCCAGAAAGAAGCTCAGATCGACTTGGCAAATCCATCAACTCTACCCCAGTCATATCCAGTCATATCCAGTCCATGTTTTTTTCGGCTATATACATGCTACCATCATGCTACATGCAGTCCATGTTTTTTTCGGCTACATGCTACATCCAGTCACACAGGCGGCCAAGAAACATGGTGTGTGGATGATGTGGGATGGGTGCGGTGGGCTTCTGTTCCTCGGCTCATCGCCAGTAATGGTAATCGTGTGTTCCATTTTTCGGGCCAAGAATGGGATATTCTGTGGAACATATGGGAAAATATGGGAAAATCTGGGGTTGGGATATGGAAGACATCTACCGATCTACCCAGTTTCCAATTTTTTCCAAAAGCTGTGTATATAATATATGATTCCCTGATCAGTCAGTCGCAGCCGCAGCTGAGCTTCAGCCAAGGAGACACCCAAGGTCTCCAGCAACGACAACGCCATGCTCTGATGTTTGGATCGCGAGCTCACCTCCTCGGCACTCAGCATCCAACTGGTGGCCTTCTTTCCCAAGGACCTCAGGGTGGCGACCGGGGTCGGCTGGGGGCTGCGTTGCCTATGGAGCTACCGTTGATCAACAGCACCTGATGCTCACCTTGAGAATTCGTGAGAATTTGGGACATGTCCTTTGATACTCACCACCAAATTTAAGATTGCCACTTAGTAACCATCTAGTGCTCACAGGCCCCTCTCAGTGGTGCAGCCATGATTTTGGTGAACGAAGGCTTGCATCTGCTGAGTATACTGTGTTTAGGTGCGAGACATCATGATACCACTGATATCATTGGATGATTGGGGTCTTTGACCAATCAACAATCACATCAATCGGTATATTCCCAACCAAGCATCTACTGAAATCTACGAATACGGCGGGGGTTAACTTACACCACAACCTGCCTATAATCGTACGCCCCTGCATGGCACACCGCTTGCCCCGCAACCTAAAGAACTTGCGCCATATCCAAATGTCCTATGCGGGTCGCAATGCTTTGTATCGGTTTTATCTGTCTTAAACCTGACCCAAAGCGTTGTAAACTGCATGGCACATCATAAACTTGGCCTCTAGAAGATCAGGAGTTCCACATGCCACTCTCATTTTCAGACTTTCATTCCTACCCTGAAACTACTCCCAAAACGCTTTTCCCAGTGGCACACCAAGAGCATTCCAGCATTCAACAACACAGCACAATGGCACAGTGATTTCCAACAATAAGCTGCAGAACCACCTTGTTTTGCCCAAAAGTACTGAGACATTTAGGGAACATTGACTTGACTGCGGCTGAAATTTTATGCTATCCTTACGAGGTTCATACGAGATCTGTACGAGATCTCAAGGTAGGGAGAAAGAGAGCAAAAAGACGTAAAAAGACAAGTTTCTCTTTTTTCTACTCTTCTCTTCTATTATCTTCTCTTTCTCTATTCTTTGTCTGAGTCAAGTTATTGAGAAACCATCAGTACCTCGGAGTCTATCTCAAAAAAATATGTCTCAAAAACCGGTGTGACCACGAGACAAAAGCTATGCCAGAAACAACTGCTCCAGAAAGAATGACATGATATGGACATGATATGGACATGTCTAATACATGTCTATGACATGAACATTTATGAACATCCCAGCGGCACAAGTTGCCCCCTGACCCCGCCGGGTGACAGAGGCGATTCTGAGAGGAACCAGCCAATCTGAGAAAGTGCCATACCCAGCCACCGAGCTTCCTGGGAGATCTGGGAGGACGGTATACCAGAGCTGCTGCGGCCCTTTTCGGGAGCTGGAAAAATGGTCAAATTGCGTCAAATTGGGTAAAAATTCAGAAATTGTTGCAAAAAAAACTCGATGTTCTTTCTTTTTTCGATTTTTTGTCGTTTTTGTTTTCGATTCTTGTCGGTTTTTTCGTTTTTGAATCAAATCTGACAAAATCGAAAAATTGCAAAAAAAAACTTGAGTTGTTTCGTTGTTTTCTTTCGATTTGTTTTCGTGTTTTTTTCCTTTTTTTCCGATTTATTTTCCTGTGTGTGTTTTCTTTTTTGTTCGATTTTGTTTCGAATTATTTCGAACCGAAAAAACATTTTCAATTTATGTTCGAATTATTTTTGAAACACAAAAACAATGTTTAATTCATTTTGGAATTATGTTCGAATTAAACAAGAATTTTGGAATTATTTTCGAACCTGAAGCACATTTTGATTTTGTTTTCGCCATTACTGGTGCGATTGCCACAGTGATCTTCACGACCCTGGCAAGATTTGTTGCAACAAGCTAAAAGTCATGTTTTGGGAACATTCCGTGACGATGGAAAACTAACCTCATACGGTTTCGACAAAATTGGTGATGATTTTGTGATGTTTTGGGTGATGATGAAAATGATAATAAATCTAAAAATAGAATATGTTTGGATTTCCAATGTGTGGCTAGCTGAAATTGTCATAACGGTATACCTTGCCTATCCTTGCCTTGATCTGAGATCATCATCATCAGTATCAAAGATGATGAAAAATTAGATAAGATGTTGATAATATGTGATTATGAGTCGGACTTGATTGAAACCACGAACCAATCAAAATCAAATAGATCATAGGTATGAAAGATTATGAAAAAATAGTAAAATAAGATGCTATTATGAGTCGGACTTGATTGAAACCACGAAGCAATAAAATCAAATCTTCAAATCTTCGAAGTAGAAGTTTGAGTGGGGGTCCCCTTTAAGTCGAGCTGCTACATCTTCAATGGTCTCTGGCAGCTCATGCTTGCCCGGGCCCTCAATCTTGAGAAGATCATGTTTACTTTGAACTTCTGCTGGTAGTTCGCTCCCATCCATGACCTCAGAAAAGCTCCAGATCCTTCATTTGTTGATCTCATGTTCTCTTTTTCAAACTGTGTAGAACGTGTCTTGGTCATGCTATTGTGTTCTACTCGACTGACAGAAACAGTTTTTGGGTACATTCAAATCAAAGGGATACCGTGGTGATTTCGACCAGATGCAAGTTTGGCATTGGGTAGGATTGCAATCTCGCTGGCATCACCAAACATGACCGCCAGCGAAAGGGGAAGAATCCTGAAGCTTCTCATCTGCAATCGGAAGGATATGAAAGGTCCGATCTCAGGACGATTGTCCCGCACCAAAAGGATGGCACAAGTGTGAGCCGCTGGAGTTTTCAGCTCTCTCTTGGGCCAAAGATCTGACGGAATGGGCACTGAAATTCTTGCTATTCCCAACATCCGAAAACAGACGTGTCGACGTGTCATGAGACCTGTTAGTGTTGGATCATCTTAAATCTGATTCATAGAGGCAGGTTCAGCAACCAGTGGCCCACTGTGCCTTCTCGAGTTCTTGTAATGCGCTCATGCTGGCCCTCACCAAGGCTTCTTCTTGGATGGCCTCCCGACCCAGAGATCCCAAAAAATCTCACTTTCCAAAGTTCGCTTGAAGAAAAACACATAAAAAACACACTTTCAATCCAAAGTGATGCAGTGCGGGTCTCACTGTAACTCATGTAACTCAAGCCTCAAGTTTCACAATGGCACTATGCAGGCATAGACTATGCACTATGCACTTTCAGCTGCAAACCAACCCCACATATCAGAGCCGTCGGAGCCCACCTTCTCCGTCAGGGTCTTCATCTCAGCACCTTTGATGGGTCGTCATGGTCGTTTCGGTCGTTTGGCAATCCTTCTTGGGTAATGGTAGGTCTACCTGGTAGGTTCCCAAAGACCAACGAAGCCACGGCTCCCCCAGTCGCTGGGAAAGGCCACGAACAGCTTCCGCTGCGGCCATGAGCTCCTGATGGTTATCCTACTCTGACCTGGCTATGAACAAAATCCCCAACCTTTTCCGAGAAAATGGATGAGATTTTTCCAGGATGATCTGATTTTCCATGGCTTTGTGGGGATTGGTTCAAGAAATGATCCATGAGATTGGTTCTGCCAGGGCCCTTTTTTGCTGGAGGATCCCTGATATTCTGCGACATTTGCGTATTATGTTAAACATGTTAAACATGTTAAACCTGTTCTCCTCAGTTTGAAGGTCGATTCTGAGAGCAAATTTGGCAAATAGACTCTACCATGGTCAAAAGTCAGATGATGATCTTGCCAAGCTCATGTTTCATTGCCAGAGGATATACTAATATGGGAATGTCTTAAAATGTGGCATCAATCCTGAAATAGTCCAATGACTTGGATGATTTCGGGGGTACCCCCACAGGTAGCCCCCTCTGTCCTGATGCCCCTGTAGCTTGGCAGCAGCTGTCTCTGCCTTGACGCAGCATGATGCGCATTTCCATTCGCTGACAGAAGTGAGAAATAGAATCAGATAGAATCAGATAGTGTACCTTCGTTGAATGCAGAGTTTTGGTAGCCTTTTAATATGATATACATATAATTATATACATATATTGTATATATATATATACATCAGTTTCCTACGTCGAATACATCCTGGTCGCCTTTCCGAGAGCCATCTGTCGCCGTCCCGGTCGCCGGTCGCCGGTCGCCGGTCGTCCCCGAGATTCCCACCGCAAGCTGTTCGACGCTGCCAAGCTCCTCGCAACTCCAGCAGTGTTTGTTGGATGTTTACCCGGCCTGGCAAAATGTTAACGAAAAACTATGGAAAATCACCATGCTATCAATGGGAAAATCACTGGTTAACTATGGAAAATCACCATGCTATGAATGGGTAAAAATCCACTATGAATGGACCATTTTCAATAGCTATCTTAAATTACCAGAGGGTACCTTTCATGGATCAGTTCAGTGTTGTGTTTCCGAAAGTTCATGTTGACTTTTCAGGTGAATATGCCATGATGGTCTACCTCCTATCCTCACAGCCTTGGAGTTCTCCAAGTGCCATCAGTCCCAAAAAGATCGTCTCCCAGAGGCCTTAGTGAATCAAACATAAGATCCATGCCATGTTTTTTTCGGACAACAATATGGGGGTCCTAAAATAGCGGTACCCCCTAAAATCATCTATTTTAATGGGATTCTCCATTACAAACCAACCATTTTGGGGAGACCCCCATATTGTGTTCAGGGGGGAGGAAAAAAACGAGCCCCATCCAGTGATACCCTGCCAGCTCCTCCCTCAACGCTGATCCCAAGGCTGTCAGTTCCTTCGCCGTTCGGCTTGGGCGGCTACCGAGGCTACCGTGGCTCTGTTTTAAGGTTGGGAAGTTGAAAATTCGAAAATTCCTGACCCAACAGTGACTATGGTCACTGCAGTTAGATCACGTACATCCCGCTCGTTTTTCGCAACATTTTCACGCAACCATCCACTTCTTGTCGTCCAAGTTGGAGCCATTGGAAGTTTGACTCCTGAAATGTCTTTCGCAACTATATTCATAGGGTGCTTGGAAATGTAATCTTCTCCAATTCCAAAAAACTGATTTTTTATGGGTTTTAATGTGAAAAAACATAAAAATTAAAAAAAAAAAAAACATGGGTTTTCATGGGTTTGATTGGTGCATTGTCCCATTAAAACCCAGGGATTTTCGCTGCCAATCGCAGGTGCCTTCTGAGAAACCACGTGGCCGTCTCGAAAGGACTCCTCCACCAGTTTTTTGAGTTCCTCGCGGAGAACATGGGGACTGTGGGGGGATCATCTATAGCTATTACATTACATATTATATATTATATGATAATATCATTATTATCATTATTATTTATTATTATTACTATTGTTATATATAATATGTACATGTATATATATAATATATATATATACAAGTAATGTATAATATCATATCAAATTATATGCATGTATATATATATATATATACATACGTATAGATTATGTCATATGCATATGATATTCTATGATGCTATCATGGGGGCATCACTGGCCGGGAGACCACTCCTTCTCTGAAGTTGAACAGAAACCACATCTGGCCTATTCAGCTTCGTTTATTTCTGACAGGTCGCCAGTGCCTCGTAGAATGTGGACATCTTAGGTTCTAGGCTATATGCTTGCACTTGGGGATCCCATTACACTGTAATTCGGGTCGATGCGGGGTTTGGGGTAGGTACTTCTATCGCAGGTGTATTCTACATCTATCTTCTGGTTGATGCCCTAGGTACTATTCATCCCCCAATGTCTTCTTGGTTGGTTCGAAACATATGTGTTACTTTTCCAACCCCATCATCCTAATCGTCTGAAGGACGAATCCTCACATCCAACCACTCCCCCATACAACAAACATAGTAGTGCAAAAATATTCTCCGACCAGGAAATTCGTCTGGCTACCAAAAGATGCACCAAGTGAACAATTTCGAGTACAAAACCATCCACTCTTGGTCATCGATTGTTTTGAACCATATGCAATGGGAAATTAACCAAACAACAACCGACATGGGAATTTCACCCAAGAACAGTTGTTCTAGTGGATGTTCCCAATTTGTTCCCATCAAAAATTGGATCATCAGGAGTCTTCCATTATTGAAAGCTAAATCAGTATCTCCACCTTGGTTGCTGGTTGAGTGATTTTGCAGGTGATCATTCCCCCAACATAGACCCTGAGAACCACCCTTGTTCATCTGAAAATCTGCTGTTGTTCCTTCTCTCCATGGCCGGAAAATGGATGATTCACATTGATTCACCATCAAACTTGGTGGGGTTTCGCATGCTTTTCTCATGTTTTCCCCCAGATGTTCATCATGTTCAAAGTCATTTTCAGGATCTTCCCATGGTTTTTTCATGGTTTTCCCATGGTTTTCCCATGGTTTTCCCCCAAATTCCACCAGAATTTAGCCCCATCCCAACACGCGCCTTCTTCAGGACCTTCGCCAAGTCCACCATCTCGGACCGGCTCACCATGTCCGAAGGTGCTGGGCCCTGAAGCTGTGGAGATGGCCCAGCAGGTGATGTTTGGAAACCCACCAGGTACCCTCTGGTTATGTCAAAATAGCGAAAATGGCCCAGTCGAAATAGTGGATTTTCCCATTCATAGCATGGTGATTTTCCATAGCTATGTTAAATTACCAGAGGGTACGGTTTTTGACCCATGGTGACGAAACGAGTGCTGAAACCAAACTTGAGGAGCAGAATTTATCCATGGTTGATCCGTTGATTGGTTTAAGGATGTTTTTTGGTGATGTTGAACTGTTGAGATCCGAAAGCCATTTGGCAATTTTCACCAGGTCCCACCAGGCGCTGACCTCGCTCATCCGGGATTGGAGCTCCTCCTGTTTGATGGAGAGGACCCCCATCTGTAGTTTAACAAAACCAGGGGAGATGGGATTCAGTGAGCCCAAAACCTGATAGATAGTGGTAATATATACCAACTCATTATAATATGTTTATGGTATGTTTAATATATATATATATGGTATATTATGGTATATTATGGCATAATATGGCATAATATGGCATAATATGGCATACTATGGCATAATATGGCATAATATATGGTGTATATATATATATATATATACACATATATATATGGTATATATGGTGCATAATATATATATATATATATGTATTAATTTGAGTTGCTTTGAATGTGACTAAAACATACTAAAACAGCACGCCGTGCCGTAGCTGCCTCCAAGGTTTTTCGCCAGTGACACATCCGCGTCTCGCTTTGATCGCTGCGCCGGACCTGGCCGCCACAAGGGAAGCGACCTCTCGGGTGTCTCCTAAAATCCTTGTGGGAGACTAGCTCTGCAAAATGAGGAGGTCATTCAGGTCATTCACATTCAGAAACATTCATAAAACAATATAATTAAATAAATATATATATATAACATAGGCATTGTCAGAACATTGAGGGAAAACGACCTTGAGTGAAATCCCCACCTGGATTTCCATCGACTCCTGGATGCCTTTCAAGTTCCCACGCAACCTGAGGCGCTCCAAAACGTTGTGGCTTTTGGTTTTTGTCACGTGGCGTCTTTTTCGCCCCAAGGAGATGGGATACCCATAGAATTGCCATTTCATGGAAAAAAAGGTGGTGATGAACTGATTCACCAGTGGTTTTCGGCTAAAGGGAGCACCCCATTGCAGATAAACCATGATAAACCCACATAGTGAATCTGAATCGCAGTGCGTAAAAGATCCCCAAGTCAACGTTCCGAATGTCCTGGAAGAATCCACCCGAGTTGTAGAAGTTTCCCCTGCACTTCCATGTCAATTTGCGAAAGGGAATCAGCAATCACTCTCGGCTGGCTACAAACCCCTTTAATTAATACGCATTAATAAGCGATATCTTTGGTTTGGTAGATTCCACCCTCATGTGAATCTCACTTTACTGGCGTGCTCCCAATTTAATGATGGTTTGTTGGCTATGTCCCGCACTTCTGATTTTCAAACTGTCCCCGTGTTCGCTCTAGACCTGTGTGTGTGTGTACGTGTGTCTATCTTGCCTGAAACAACAACATGTTCCCCCATTGCAACTCAGGTATGTCCATGTATTTCCATTCCTGCAGCTTGTTTCAACATAGAGTAATGTGCGATTCGCCCACTGCCATAAACAACAACCATTTGGACTTGATGTTTACCATCCATTTATGGCGATATTGCATTGGATTTAGCCTCCCTGATGGGTGAATAAGTATGTTACAGTATCTTGATAGACATGATTAACTAAACATCAACCGATATAGTAAATGAACTAGTATTATATGGTACAACTAAACATCGACCAATATCACCATAATATGTATATGGCTACAAGTCAAGGCCCTGGCACCCTAGGTACCCTAAAATAGCTGCTTAATGGATATTTACTCCCCCAAATATTGTTAAAAAAAATTGGTGTTTGCCCCATCCCCATATTTAAATTATTTAACCATGTTGGGGCACGGCGTGGTTCACCAATTGGATTATGAGATATGGCTTCACAATACATCGTCATATTTCGAATGTTTTACCCATTTTTGCATATCCATATATCAATATATATATATATATATCATATATGATTGCCGTTCATCCAAGTCATTAGGCCATTTGAATGAGTATTGAAACAACCATGGTGACGACTGGGGATCCAAACCATGACTTGAGAAACCGCCCATGTGCCCATATCCCCAGTGATGTTTGATGGTTTGTAAACCCCATTCACATCCATGAACACTATTGAATACTATAGTTATAAGTTATCATAAACCACAGTGAAATTGTCAGTATGTTCACCAGGACTGGAGCTTTCCTTAAGTCATGGGTTTTGTACCCCCAAATCATCCCAGTCATTATAATCATTGGATCATTCTAGTATTGAAACCTATGATTCCTATGATTAGATCATCTATGATCATCTTAGTATTGAAAACCTATGATTCCATGTGATTCTCCGAAGTTCAACCCCTCTCATGTTTCTGAAGCTGGCCGTCCGAGTGCCGGCACTCGGCGATGCTGCAATCGATCACCGGTTGACGCCCCTCTAGGGCGGCCACCTCATGGGATGGAAATTGTGGATGGTTTGGGGACAAAATATCCAAAATGGTGAATGTGGATATTGTCGGAACCCAAAAATCCATCAAAACCCATTGAAATCCATCAAGATCCATGAAAATCCATCGAAATCCATAATTGTTTGATGGATTTTAGAAGGAAAGCTGGCTCCTTAGGGGCTATAGTATACCGTATACCTCTTGGGACATCTTGGGACAATAGCCATGGAGATGGTGACATTCGTATACATTCGTGGGATCCCAGGTCCCAATCGGTCGCCTTGGCTTCCAAAGGATGCATCATGATGTCCATGAATCGTTCACTTTGCTCCTCACCAGGAGATCGCAGGAGGCTTTTTGAGTCTTTGCAGCTGGGTAAACCATGGTAAACCCAAAGCTCCAGGTCCCTGAGACACAGTGGGATTGAGGCCCAGCAAGAATCGCAAGATCCAATGGATCATCAAGGCCGAAGGCCCCATGGACCCATGGAGGCCTGCAAGCGCAACACTTGTCTCATCATCTTCTCTTCTAACATCTCCAGTTCCCTCCGCACCTTGGAACACGCGCATGTCACGGCTGTGGTCACAGGATGTCACGGGTCTGACATCCCCAGGGACCGGTAAAAACCACTGCATGTAGAGCCTGTAGCTGGAAATGATGTGTAACAAATCCAGGGTTTCAAAGACAGGTACTTGTGGAACAGCACAAAGTTGAAGTTCCATCTAATTTTAGGAATCCTTTGGAACCAGTCCAATATCTATGCAGCATAGGAGGTTTCCAAAGTCATTGGGGCCCCAAATCATCCGAAATCATCCAGTCGTCATGACCAAACTATACTAAACTATAGTATTGAAAAATCATCCAGTCGTCATGACCAAACTATACCAAACTACGTATAGTAAGCCAGTCACCGGCACGATCATTTCAGGCTTGGAGATCACAGAAAAACTAGCAGCTATAGGAGGGTCAAATGCTCCTCAATCCCCATCAAAAATGCTGAAATCGCCATGTTTGTTTGGAATTTTCCCGACTTTGGGTAATCAAGTTGGCCAATCCACCCAAACTACGTATAGTATTGAAACAACATGAAACAACCTTAGTGACGACTGGGGATCCACAATGACTTCAGAAACCACCAACGCAACGCCACTGGGTGCTCCGTCGGCCGTATCTTCTCGAATTCGCCTTGCGGCCGTATCTGCTCGGTGTTGGTCAATGAGAAAATCTCCGAACGAAATGGATGGTTTGATGGGAAATATTGGAAAACTATGGCAAACTATGGGAACTATCGGAAAACCATGGGCAATATTCGGAAAATATGGGAAAATCATAAAATCATCTATAACCGGTATTTGAGTTGAATCAGTTTAATCAGTTGAATCAAGATTTCCCCCCGCACACGTTCATTCAACAAATGCTCATTTAGAATTCGCGTGGACTTGCTGGGATTATGAAAGTGCTCAAATCTCACGTAATTCACAGGGTGCGCTCGCTCAGATTTTGTCACTTGAAGCTGCCATTCATCCACAGCGCTTCTTGGGCAAGATAACTCCTTGGAGCTCATCAGGGAATGTGTCAATGGTTGAGATTGCCTACAGAAATGTGCCCTGAGCATGGAGCGTTTTGGTCGCTTTATGGCTGTATTGCTATACTCGTACCATTCATATCTGGCTGAATCACAATAATTCACCAAGCTGAAAATAGCTGAATAGCTGAAATACGGCCAGAAATGGGAACCTTACTAACCAAATATACAAAAAATGTGGGTTTAGGGGACCAATTTTTCTGGTGGATGGGACCAGATGTCTGCCATCTCTCCACCCAAGGGCACGGTGATATGACCCAATGTATGACCCAATGCCAGACCCTGGGACTACAAGTTGCGGTCACAACATCATCCTCATCGCAACCATGATAATGATAATGATAACAATAGTAATAATTGTAATAATAGTCAATAGTAACGAATAGTAACGAATAGTAACGAATAGTAATGATATTTAATGATAATGATGAGAATAGGAAAAATATAGCAATTATCATCATTTATATAATATTATATAATCCTAGAATCTCATAGCACCATCCTCTTCCACCATCCGCTCTCCATCGACTTCACCAGAGGGACGCCAGGGCATTCGCCACTGGAGTTCCGCGGATTTGCAGCAGTGGAAAGCCGAAGGACCTGCTTTACAAAACCAATGCCCCATTGATGGAAGCACCGTTTTCTGGACGTGATGGCACCCGTTTTGGGATGGACGTTTTGGGATGGACGAAGCAAGTTGGTTTGGAAAGTATGGGAAAGTTTGCACTAGAATCACTAGAAAGTCGATCTCAAACATATTATCCAGATCTATCCAGCGTCGTAGTTAAGTGTCCGGAAGGCTCACGAACCACATTGTAATTATTGTAATCCCTTCCCTAATATTCAACACCCCATTTAATGGTCCCAAGTACTACTGGCCACACTAAACCATGGTTTCTGGGTGTTCAATATAAGCACCAACCTTAGTGCACGGTGTAGCTGACCACCTCCCACGTAAGTGTTTTCAAGAAAACATCTCTGGCATTTATGCCATCGTTTCAACAGTAAGTTGCAATTCATCTACCAATGCTGGATGTTTCACTGCCCTCTCCTTGAATTTAGTGGATATACTTTGATTTCCTCTAGGATTTATTGGATTTATCAATTTATTGTTTATACAAATGGTGAGTTTATCGGATATCTTTGCGACCCCAAACTCAAGAACTCCTGGGATGCAGCATCCAAGGGGCGAATCCACCGACAACTTTGTACCGGTTCGTCGACCTCCAGGTGCTCCGTGCCGATGCAACGTATCAAAACTCATGTAACGCATGTCATGTGTTATTAATGTGTCTATGCAGTCTATGTATCGAAATTAATTTTGATATTCCCCTGATTGCTCTTGATTACTCTTGATAGCATTGAAGGTTTGAGAACAAGTCGTCCACAGACGAGGCATTTTAGAGGCCGCGGTTTCGAGTCGCACCCCTGACTCAAACTCGGAGGGAAAACGAGACTTCAGGGGCGGTTGGAGCATGTCTGCAAGGCAAGGATCGCTCCTTCCCAACCAGGGGTAACAAACCTGACCAAAGATCCATGCCCCCAAAACAACGCAACTAGGCGAGCCGCCTATTCCCAGGCGACTGCTGGCCAGGTACTCAGCAGCTTTCCAATCAGGCGCTTTCCTAAGTCGTTTCCAGGATTGCAGGAGCTGCAATCCCTTTATGTCAGTGTGGTGCACCAATATTTAAAGTGACAGTGTTGTCTACTGTACTGATTGAGGGTTGATGGATGTTGATGGCATGTATTTCTATCATCCATCTGTTGGGGCGTCTCATGCAACTCCCCAATCTCCAGTGAGCAATTCATCGAATCCGAATGAACGACGGTACGTTGCTACACCTTGTATACCGCAACAAGCCTCGACTTTGCAGGCGATCACATGGTGAAAATCCATGAAATTCCCCAGCTATAAGAACAGATAGGAATAGAATACACCACAAGGATCCCTGAGAACAAACAAAAAAAACACAGAGTTGTCATAAATAGGTTGACAAAAATCTGCCCATCAACTGCTTACCCAAGTTCTTTATCACAAATAGGCGGATAACATCGGATAACCATAAATGGTGTGATAAATGACCCCCCTATCATCCACCTGTTCGTCCAAGTCGCACCAGAAGTGCCACGTCTGCCACGTCTCCAGAAAAAGCTGCTGGTGAAGGATGCACCGCGGGGTCCAGCTGATGGTTTGTGGCCTGGGGAGTATTTTAGGGACAACTCTATATCTGATATGTATTTATATATATACTGTGTATATATATGTGTGTATATATATATATGTTAGATTATATATTTCATATTTATATTTATATTTATATTTATATATATACATATTATACATATATATATATTTATTTATATTATATTGTATTATATTATATTATATTATTATATTATATTATATTATATTATATTATACTGAATTATATATATGATGT
>Ga0126342_10010259_pt1 | contig 16755 bp, 14 predicted proteins | sample Cyp1metagenome_FD_92528 | JGI IMG/M metagenome (GOLD analysis project Ga0126342, IMG submission 92528) | Coral microbial communities from Lord Howe Island, Old Settlement Bay, Australia - Cyphastrea 1 metagenome | ecosystem: Host-associated > Invertebrates > Cnidaria > Coral ... | reverse complement strand
TGTTGCTTGTTGCTTGTTGCTTGTTGCCTGTTGCTTGTTGCTTGTTGCTGTTGCTGTTGCTGTTGCTGTTGTTGCTGTTGTTGTTGTTGTTGCGGATGCTGTTGCTGTTGCTGTTATTGTTTATGTATCATTATCATTACTATGTGTACCCTTCAGAGAAGTTAATGCTTAGCTGGGCCTGGTAGTTATTCCTCCGTGAATGGCAACCAAAACAACGCATTCCCATTACCCCAAAAAAGGCTTACCATTTTTCAACGTATTTTCCTTGCGCCGCGACGCAGTTTGCAGGACGCCAAAGTACCGACAGGCACGGGATTTTGGCGCCAGCGACGGGTGAATGGTGACCAGCTTCCCACCGGCAATGGACCCTCTCCATGGATCTTTCCATGGGTTCAGCAGGCGACGTTTTGACCCAAAGCCAGGAATGATCATCGCATTTTGGTGCTTGGACACCATGTTGTTTCCCAAAATCCACAAGGAAACGGCAACTTAACAATAGAACTGATCAAAAGACCTTTGACATACCGGGATGATGGGTGGTATCATGTGGTATCCTGTCCAGTGGAGTATACAATATATGATCAGTATATACAAGGTGAGGCCCCCCAGTTATTTTTGTTGGTTTATGAACCCAGAATCCCAACAGGGGCAGGCAGCCGACACCACTTGTGTTGGTCATGTGTTGCAGCACTAACGAAAGAAGTTTCATGGTGTTCCATTTCTGGGGATACTTTTCCGTTTGTGAGTTTCAAAATCTAATAGATTTAATAGCAACTATTAGACAACCGAGGTTCCTGGCTTGAGGGTCAGCATCCAGAAATACTTCGGAGTTGTGCAAATTGGCAACAATAGAAATTGAGGCGTCCACCTTTGAAGAACATCTTGGAGTCAACTAAGACGTATGTGCTTTGATTGGCTTAAGAAAGTTGCAGGAAATCATTGTGCCCATTTCTTCATACCCTGCGGCAATCTGGGAAAATCATCGGAGGGCCTCCCCGTCATAGCACCAGCTTTGACGTTAATAATCATTAAAACACACATCATATACACATTGGGATTTTCCATATATATGTGATGTGATATGATATGGTATGTATAAGTGTGGCAGAATATAGAGTAACCGGAGGGTAAGAATGAAAAATCATGTGGCGCTTCCGCATTTTGCAGGCTCGCGCGTGCTCGTTGGGCACCTTGGGGCCTTTTGTTTGGCCGGGCAAAGGGTGATCTGCGTGGCAGTTTTGGTGGATAGTTGAGGTAGATATAAATATATGATATAAATATATATATCTATGTATGTAATGTAATGTAACGTAATGTAATCTAATCTAATCTAATCTAACGTAATGTAATGTATGTATGTACGTGTGTATGTTTTCATGTATGTATGTCTGTATGTATGTATGTATGTAATGTAATGTAATGTAATGTAATGTATGTATGTATGAATGTAATGTAATGTAACGTAATGTAATGTAATGTAATGTAATGTATGTATGTATGTATGTAATGCCAACACCGGATTAATAAACCCCCCCCAAGAAGGTAGGGGGGTACCTTCTGACTGGTTTTCTTGACGACCCCTTAATAATAAGCAACTCTGAACCATAAAACTTTGGATATGGCTTACGTCAATTAGATCTTAATAGAATTCCATTGGGTTTGTTAAAATTTCATGGATCAGAAAGGTGGTTGATTAATGGGGGGCAAACCCTGCTTATTATTAATGGGGGACATGGGCTCATGGGGGGTACCCTTTGGGAGCTATCCAAACTGATGATTTTTTACAAAGATTTTAATTAGAAATCGATCATTTGGGGAATAGTTGTTTTTTGAAATTTTCAATGATCAACTTAAACCTGAAGTATAACAATGGTGATTAAAAAAAAGGTAAAAAAACAATTGGAAATAAATAGAATTGGAAATAAAAAATGTTGGATAAAAAAATGGATTTCAGAATTGGTGGTTTATTAATCGGGGGTAGGCCAAAGTGTTTAATAATCTGGGGGGACCACCTGTTTTTAAATTACATTTTTTTGGGGGGCAGTTGCTGTTGATTAATCGGGTGGGCATTATTAATCCTCACTTGGCATTATGTATGTATGTATGTATGTATGTATGTATGTTATGTATGTATGTTATGTATGTATGTATGTATGTATGCATGTATGCATGCATGCATGTATGTATGTATGTATGTTATGTATGTATGTTATGTATGTATGTATGTATGTATGTATGTATGTATGTATGTATGTATGTAATGTATGTAATGTAATGTAATGTAATGTAATGTATGTATGTATGTTATGTTATGTATGTTATGTATGTTATGTAATGTATGTTCTGTAATGTATGTTATGTAATGTATGTTATGCAATGTATGTTATGCAATGTATGTTATGTTATGTATGTTATGTATGTTATGTATGTTATGTATGTATGTTATGTATGTATGTATTAATGTATGTATGTATGTATGTATTTATGTATGTATGTATGTATGTATGTATGTTATGTATGTTTTGTATGTTATGTATGTTATGTATGTTTTGTAATGTATGTATGTATGTATGTTATGTATGTATGTATGTATGTATGTAGTTATGTTATGTTATGTTATGTATGTATGTATGTATGTTATGTATATGTCTATGTATATGTCTATGTATATTAATATTTATATATATATATGTATTAATGTATGTATATTTACATATGTATGTATGATATAGTAACCCCCAAATAGAAAAGTAAACCTCCAAAGAAAATTCTTAGTTATTCTGGGGCTCATTTTCCCCAACTACGATCTCCTTTGATACTGAGTTGTTGGCTTTGCCGGTATGGTTTGTGGCAGTAGCTGAGTGGATAGGAGCCGGGTTGTACATAATATTCATTTTTAACATGCATATACGGTGTATATATTTAATTATATGTACATATTTAATATGTATACATATATATACATATTATGTATCATGTGCATAGATACTACATATATTTTTACATGTACATATTGTCTATATATATATATATACACAGTTATTTAGTTATTTACATCTACACAGTTCTATCTCTATATATTTACACATCTAGATATCCCCCAGGTTCTAGGGACTTGGCTCACTACCGGAAATGGCACAAGTTATAAGTTCTTTGGACTCGATTCTCAATACCTTTACGTATGTTCCTTGTGAAGTATGTTTACGTAGTATGTATAAAGTTGCATATGACACTGTGGGCGTAAAGAAAAATCGGACCTCTCTTGCTGACTATATATATATATACATATGACGCTTAGTGATTGGTAAAGTCATCGTGAACATTGCCAGCACTTCCAGTTTAGGAACTATGATATACCATGTGCACAGATTATTGATAAACAAATGAATACATGTTTGGATACACTTTGTATGTAGCCAAAATGTATCTTATCATGATTAAAAATTATCATCCTTCTCATCACCACCACCATCATAATCATCATACTCATCATCATCTTCTTCTTCATATTCATCTTCATCTTTAGCAGCATTACTATTTCCATTGTGTTGCCAGTGTATTTTTTTACATCAAAGTAATCAAGCCAAGTGATAGCATTATATCCAACAAGGTGGCCCCTGCCTCAGCTATTATGGTTGTACATAAACCCGTGAACTAGTTTGATTAATAGATCCTTTAAATCCAACAATGTTTGGAGTTAAACATGTTCACCAACTTAGCTAACGATCATCTCAAATTCATGAAAAGTCATATGGTAAACCTAAACATATCCCGAAACATACGTGGCTCTCGAAAATCATGATCCAGCCCATGTGCCCAGTCCTAGGGATTCACAGAAATCCCAAGAATGGGATGGATGACAAGACACAATACAATACACAATATAACGTATTAAGCTTGGTGTATATACCATCTAGATACCCACTATATACCCAAACGATAGCTAAGTTGGTTTAGTTCACTAGTTTGACTCTGGTTTGTATAACTATAGCATTCATGGAGGTTATTATATCTCATGATATTATCCCAGCAGTTTCAGCATTTTAATCTATGGTTTATCCATGGGCATATTACTGGTATGTATATACTATATACACCCTATTATATATCCATTAAGTATAGCCATGAATCATCATACACTATAATCCCATTGTAACTATATCTATTATATACACTATATAATCATATATCATCATACACTATATATCTATTATATACACTATATACACCCTATAATCCCATGGTAACTTTGTAACTTCACCATGGCACATCTCCCTCGGGTGAGCCTCTCAGGTCACCTGCTCTCGGAATGTGGCAGTGGAATCTATCGCCCAGAAGCTTTCGGGACTCGAGGCGATTTCAAAGATTTGGGCCCCCTGGATTTAATGGGATTTAATGGGATTTTATAGGGATTTTATATGTATAGATCTGGTTGGTGGTGACTGGAACCATGGAATTTTCTTGGGAATAATCATCCCAGCTGACGAACTCATATTTGTCAGAGGGGTTGAAACCACCAACCAGCATAAACCATCCCCAAAATGAGCATTTTTGCTGATGAAGTGGTTTGGAACCATGGAATTTTATATGACTTTCCATTCAGTTGGGAATGGAATAATCAACCCAACTGACTCATATTTTTCAGAAGGGGTAGGTCAACCACCAACCAGATTAGTTTTCACCATCTTTAACCATATAATAACCATATATTAACCATCATTTACAGTATATTAACCAGTTGAAACCACCAATCAGTTGAGTATCAAAAACGGGAAGCAACTCATGAGATTCGAAAAGATCTGGTGTTGAAAGTTACGGAGGCGACTTTGAAGGGATACAATCTGGAAAAATTGCAAAAACCTCACAACGTGACCAAAAATGATTGGCAGTAGGGGGAATGATCCAAAAGTCACGCCCTATGCCTTGTCCGCCTTGGGAGCCGCGAATTTCCTTGCCGGGCTTCGTTAGTATCGCACCCACGTGATTTACCCGTGCTGTGCAAGGGGGCCGCTGAAGGCGACGAAGATGATCCCTTGGCACCATTCTGGGCGATGACGCGCTCGTTGCGCGAGTCGTGGCAACTAGTCCTTTTTCCGCCGAAGGCGGCAGCTCCTTGAAAGGAGCTGGCTTTTGCTATCGCAATCGGACACTTTTTGCAATTGTTCAACGCGCCTACCATTACCTGATCGCACAAGACGTGCCTTTTGGGCCAAAGATGGCGGGTCTTGAGACGGTGAACACCACTGCCCTAAGTGGGATGATCGTTGATTTGGGAACTGCGAACTCATTCGACCAGATATTTCATGTGCTGGTGCTGGTGCTGTGAAAATAAGGTATATAAATTGCATTAAATTGCGACATAGAGAGGTAAAATGGATAGATATGAATCGCATAGTTCCAACAACAGATGCGACCGCCAGATTGAAAATAGGGGCAGTACCAAATTCACTGGTTCGCTTTCCCGAAGACTTCGGGGATATTTTTTAGACAAGCCCACTTTAAATGGAGGATTTGAAAACTACAGTAAGAATTAAAACATATTTTGGGCACGGCGTGCCATGGTTTGAAATGAATGAGGTGTTCATACCTTGTTTTTGTGTATAAAGAACCAACCATACTTTTTTTTCGATATGTTGATACAACGTTGAAACAAAGTCAATACATCATGATATCACTCATAAACCAGCCTGTGTTTCATTGGAAAAATGTTGCATTATACACTAGGTCCCAACATCAAGCCCCAGATCCCAATACCATTTCCCAAATATACTTGGAGCATCCCTGGCATTGTAAGTGGCTCATAACCTATATAGCCCATACGTAATCTATATATATATATAATATACACATACCAATAGTATCATATTATGTGGTTCATAGATAATATACTATTATAGTACCAATTGTCATATTATATTATAACACTGTAATAATATATATATAATCATGTATATATATATATATATATATACCAATATCTAACTGGGCTATACCATAGCTATACCATGGGTTCGCCAGGATTGGCCACTCTGCGTCTTCGGCCCACGAGATCGCGTGGCGCTACCTGGAGATGGTCAGGATGTGAAAATAGGGGGTTTTTTTAAGGTACCAAAGTCAATGGGAATTTCAGGATCCTAAAATGGAAGTACGTTAGTACCATATGTTTGGCCATATTTTGGGGGAATATTCCCTGAAATTTAGGCCTTGGCCTTATATATGGTAGGTACCTCCAATAAATCGGTTCCTGGGTCATGGCCATTGACAAAGTGGTGGCTGGTTTCACATCACAAAACCAGAAACTTCATGAAACTTCCATGTTTCCGTATTTTTTTCTATCAAGTTCTCGGCTGTTGTTTGTTGATACGCTGGATGTAATGAGTCATTTAGTGTCAACATTCACGTAGATGTGGAAAAGACGTGGCCCGAGACTTTTTCGCATGGCATATGATGAGTGCATCCTCGAGTGGAAAGAACGCACTTCTATTGCGCATGACCTTGTTGTCACTTACTCTGGTCATTCCGTTTCCTTGAGCACAGCTGCATATGCAGATGATCTTGTCCGCGTCGTCCATGGACACAGCTTGGCGGCAGTTGAAGATGTGAATGGATTCCCTGGAAGACATGCATAGCAGCGTGCAGCTTGCATTTTGCAAACCCATCAAAGACGGGCGATTTGTTTTTGCGGAAATTTGCCCCATCAGGGCCAACCCCCCTTTTAGGGGGTCGCAGGGCCATTTTGGATCTGTATTTTTTGCCTCAAATGTAAGACGCGCTGGCCCAGCTAGCGTGCGCAGTCAAACATGACTGTGGCACACGTCAGCGGCTGATTCAAGACCGCTCCAGTGGTTGCAAGCAAGCAAGCAAGCAAGCAAGCAAGCAAGCAAAAGCTGGATGTATTGAGTCATTTCGTGTCAACGTTCACGTAGATGTGGAAAAGACGTGGCCCATTGATGGATGAATTGATGTGAGTAAAACAATGTCATAGACCACCCATTTAATGCCATGTGGGAATTGGCCATACCACCAATGAAAATAGTGATTTGGGGGATGGCTTATGGCATTGTTGTACCCACATTACTTCAATTTAAAGTCGTGATTTTCCACATCGAACTGTCGTTTACGGCGGATGCCTCAGCCAAGGTCGGAGAGTCTGCTCGGCGCTATCTGTTGGATTCGCAGGCGCTCACAACGGGACGTCGTTGGGGAAAGCCGTAGCTTTGAAATGGTTAAAAGCTCAATTTGTTAATATTGGTTAGTATTAATGATAAATACAGGTGAATATTGATTGATAATGGTTGATAATATGGATTACTCTCTGGTTATCTAACCATTTTGAGAGGTAAAAATTATCATGTTCATCATCTACAGACGCGCCATCTATTACAAAAGCTATGTTAAATAATTAATCAAATGGTAAAATGGTGTAAAATGGTTAAACCCTCAATTTTCCCAATTGAATATGCTAAAAACCATGGGCATCCCGTGGTTTTTTGTTCCCATTTGGAGACACGGTTGTTGTTTGGTTCAGAAATTCTAGGAGATGAGTCTGTGGGCCGACCCTCAATCAATGGAAAAACCCCTATAAATGTGGGTTTTTAATGGAAAATCATCTGGGGAATGTCCCATTGCCACGTTTGATTTCAGGATGGTTTTTTGTAACCAAAGATTTATCCCACGAGACTTTGACATCGCTTGGTGATGTGGGATCCACGTCGTGTTTTTTTTCTGAACCATCCATTGGTTTGAATCAACCACTTGATGCTGGTTGGTGGTTTGGGATTTTCCCATTGACTAATGGTATAATGATTGGAAAATGTTTTTCAAGATGGTTATTGCACCACCAACCAGGATGTCATAAATCATCCCCAGTGGCTATATCCACCGAAAGAAACGGGTCAATCGAGGAGGAATGAAGATTGATTGATTCTTTATTCAAGGCGCTGGTTCTAGTGTCAGACTGACCATCCGGCAATCAAAACTGGAACTGGAACTCTCAAACGTGTTTGCATTTATGGATGATTTCCCTACTAAAGAGTGTGGTTGTCCAGTTCCATGTTTGATTACACACGTATATATATATATATATTCATTATTATTTATATATATATATATCGTAGATGTTCGGAAGTCCTGCCAACGAGTCAAACGAAAAGTTGGAATGGCGTTTGATGTTTTCACCAGGTTTTTTGGTACATGAAAGCTGTGGCACCGTCTTGCGGGTCATGGGAAAAATCCCCCATAGTTTTTGTTCGGAAACGAGAAATGTACGAGACTCGGAAATCGTTGTTCCAAATTGAAGATCTGGGAGATGTGCTATGGATAACTATGATCGCCAAAATTCCCATGAGGGGATTTGGTGTTTTCACCAGGGACCCCCCGTGACCTTTGGCTCTGACCGCCAGGCGTTTTTTGGCCTAACGCCAGATAAATAGTTTGAAGTTTGACATACCTTCGCTGGCCCCAAGGTATTCCTAGAAAGGAGTGCTAAGCGCCATTCCCAAATGGTCGGTTTTACTTTTTTGGGTTTACCACACGACCATAAATCTCCCCATTGACAGTTCTGGATTATGTTGTGACCTCACGTCGTGACGTCAGTGGAATGATGCTTAGGAAGGGGAATACCCCAATAACAGCCTTCTTCAGGGTTTTTCAGGACGGTGCAATATTATAATTCAGCCAGATATTGCTGGAATATAAAGGATTATGTATAAAACTATTAACGGACAATTTGACAAGGAAAAAGCCTGATTCACTATGAAATTACAATATCTGTTGCAAAGTTTATAGATGATTTTCCCATGAGAAATGCCAACATGTTCGCCAAGTTCAAGTGCCATAAAGCCTCAAGTTGGAAGTAATGATGCGTCCCCATGACCTGTTCCTGTGGTTGATCTTGGCCGAGACTGGCCGATATGCATGGATGAAATGATCAGTCAATTTGATGACAGAAATCTGATTTAAGGATCTTTGACCTCTCCAGTGTCATAGTTCAGTTGTTGGCATAAGTTTACATCAGCATTTTTGCTGACTATACTATGCTATGGTCCAATATTTGGTGTTCAAAGCCCAGTAAGCCCACTGCTGTTCGTTAAACCTCCTTTCGGTTGGAAGACACTCATGTGGTTATTGTGGTTGGATTGCAGCCATACACTTTGATGTTTTGCTTTTGTTGGACACAAAGACAGACAAGACGGGTAAACTCGCATTCCCGCAGTTTCAGTTCTCAAATCTTGTCGTTTCTAAGCGGGGCATCAAGCAATAGTTGGGTTGCAACAGATGGGGATGGGAAAAATAGTTGGGCTGCAAGTCATGGGGCTGTTATCTCTTCAGTAAAAAACTCACTGACAGCTTAGCGCTTCCTCACAGCGATGTTCCATTAGACTAAGGTGGCTTTCAAGCCCACAGCGACAAAGCGGGGATTTCATGGGAATATCACGGGAAGTCATGATATACCCAAAAAACAATTTCTGGAATGTATTGTTTTTATTTATTTATACAAAGTGGGGCCCCCTAGATAGCTAAGTTGGTTTATAACTCCAATAACTATGGTTTATGGTACTTATAACTATAGTTGCTGGGGCTTATAAACCAACTTATAACTGGGGGACCCCACATTGTATTGGGATTTCTTTTTTACGGGGTGTATTTAAAAAAATGCCATTCAATGTTAAGATGGGAATCTTTGGGTAGAAAACCGCCATGGTTCTGAGATGGCTGGCGCTGTGTCTACCATGCGCTTTTTCGATCAATGTGCCTCGCTGCCTTTTTTCCCGTCCATACCCTGGCATAAATTGAGTTTCAGCGGATATTAGGCCTTGCCATGATGGACTATGACATGGAAAAAAACAGGTGGTCCCCCTGGATTAATAAACTCTTTGGCCTGGACCTGATTAATCAAATCTGGACAACCTGGAAAACCCAGAACGAAGCCATGGAAAATCACCATGTTTTATAGGTAAACCATCTATAAATGGGCCATTTCCCATGGCTATGTTAAATAACCAGAGGGTACTCCAGTTTGCCATAACTTCGATTGATCGCTGTTTAGGCTCCACATGGATTTATCGCATATCTATGCATATCTCTCACAAGTTGAAAAAGAACTAGCATGTTACTAGCAGACCGCCATGAATTAGCTGAACTCCATTGTTTTTTGTTGTTGCTAGTGTTAAACGTATTTTAGGGTGGGAACAGAAGTACAGGCTCAATTTTATCGAGAAAAACAAAACATGCAGTTTATGAATGTATAAGTGTCATACACGTACATTATATCATATATATATATATACATATACATTAAGAATGTTACGATGTGTACATACATACATACATACATACATACATACATACATATATATGTATACAGTATATCCTTTTCAGAAGTTTAGCTAGATCAACTCAAATCAGGGAATGATTCTACTCCAGCCACTCACATGATTCCCTATGACTATCCCACCCATGTCGATTCTCATAGTATCCATTATGTTTGGCATGTCCTCAGCTTTTATGCCACATGTTTGCAAGCTACATCGATTAAAAAGCCCTTCTGTACCTCCCAGAATTGGTTGAAAGGAACATTGTGCAAGAGATTCCGAAACTTTGTTGGAAAAACTATGGTTTCCTGTGCTTTTACCCCGCAAACTAAACCATTGCAGTTTCAGGAGTTATGGTTTGGAGACGCCAAGGACGTAATTATAACATGGAAGATAAATATCTTCAAATGTCGGCTACATCTCAACACGTGTTCTGTTTATATCCCTTAACCATCATGATCTGCAACCCCAAGCAGTCATGATACATCCGAAAATCATCTCAGTTAGCAAGTGGTCAAAATTATCCCTTCGGTGAGCACAAATCCCCGATGCGAAAGTGTGCCCCAGATTCGTGTAAGTTTGTTCACCTGAGTAATCACTTACAATAGATCGGATCCTTCAAGTATGGTTCCATGGTTCATAGCCTGTTTGCAACTAGAACTTTGGTGATGGGTCACAACCGTGATATGTGTGTATGATATAGGTGCGGGGATGAACATACATTGCCTAAGCCAGCTATGTTGACGTTGGTGTCACGAGATGGTCATAGCATCAATAGAGAATTGTGCTCTAAGGAGTCCCACGGCGATGCATGACAATATTTGCCATGGACCATGGCACATATAATTTGGTTGTATCATACATATATATATATATGTGTGTATGTAACATATATATTTTGTAACAATATAATGATATAAAATATTAATGATGATAATAGTAATATTGATAATAATGATAATAACGATAATAATATATATAACTATATATATAATATCTAACATACCGCGGTCCTCAAGGACATAGGCTGACTACCCCAAGTTCAGCTGGCACATTTCTCTGTCATGCAGACGGTCCAATCTTGCACCAATTATCTGCTCCAGAATAGGCATGTCAAAGTTGGGCACCTCACAAAATGGATCGGCAAGACTAATGTGGGTAAAACAATGTCATCTGCACCATCCCTCAGTCATCACCATTTTGCTTGGTGGGATGTTTACCACTCCCAAATGGGTGGTTTATGACATTGTTTTACCCACATTATTTGAAAAAGGGACTAATCCATTTGCAGATCCCGATTTTGGTCTTCACCCAGTTGACTAAGCATCGTACCCATTTGTGGTGTGTTTTTTCATATCCCCGTTAGGGCCTTGAATTTTGACCCATACCCAAATCACCTATGGTTACACCCCCCTATTTGCTCAAATCGTATTCATTGGAGGGTACAATGTGGTGACCCCTAGTTATTTTTTTGGTTTTAACCTCCATGGACTAGTTCGATATATCTATCAGAAACCCAACAGTTAGCTCGGTTTTTGCTTAACAAAAAAAAAAGGATCAGGATTGGTCCCACCCATTCTATGTAAATGACCACCACGAGGTTGGTTATATGAATTGGTGATGTTACCTCTATACTTCGCCAAGTTTCCCCCCAAATGTCTCTGGGGTGGCCAGGACACAACCCTGATTTTGCTTCAACATGGCCATTTTGGTTGAGGTTTTTTACTTCACCGAGTTGTTTGCCTCTCAACTGAGGTGCAGATCATGGTCACCAGCAAACTATCCTCCTTGGATCGTCGAATGACGCTGCGCGAAGTCTTTGCTCATTGCACAGACAGCACAAAGGACACGTGGCGCGGCATTGTGATGCGGCTTCATTGGGCCACCGCTGTGTAAAAAAAATGGGAGATATTCCAAAAAAAAAGATCCAAATCATAGATGTCCTTTTCCCATTGGTTGGTTTATTCATAGAGGGGTTTGAACAAACCCCTTTAACAACAGGTAAATGATGATAGATGGTGTACCACACCGGCGCCTCTATTTTTACCAAAAGGACACTATTGATCCAAATAGCTGTTGTAATAAACAGTGGAGTTGTGTGGTGCCCTATTTTCAGACAATGCCATACTGAATAATGAAGAACATTGTGCGATTCGAGTCGAACATGTTCGACTATCTGAATTTTAGAAGATCACCTGGCAGTAGGATATTATCGATTAGCACGATACATCCACAAATCACATGTGGGGAAAATAGGGGCGAATGATGAGAATCTTGAAGGGAAGATATGATGTTATCATCTATAAATACTTGATGTTCGGGTGCAGTTACAATCAGTTACGGTGATTTCTTATAGGTATAACCAGTGCAAAAGACTCAACCAGTTGCGATATATTCCCCTGCATCTATGGTGAGCTATGTCCAATTTTTTCAGGAAGTGCACCTTGCAGTTCTTGATGATTCAGTTTTAAAGCCCTTCATCTGGATGCCAAAAATCACCAACTCTGTTTTGGGGGGCCCATGACTGATGGATATTGATTGCGAGTTCCGCGGCGATTGAGCAACTAAGAGGTCTTTGTGCAGTTCAAAGCTACACCTGTGGGTTGTATCAACGAAAATAACTGAAACTCATAATATCACCAAGCAAATACCTCTGCTCTAGAGAAAAATGAAATATTTCAGCACTAAGCCAGGTGATACAAATTGACAATGTTGGGATCAAAATGGGTAGCGTGCAAGAGACGGGTTTTTTGAGCTGTGCTCAAGACCTTGATGAAAGGAGATTGTAGCCTACAGGATGGGGCGCCCTTCAGCGTGCGTTTAGTTGGTTGATGTTTGTGGCTGAAGTCTATGATCAATGGCCATTTCAGGATCCTAAATTGGAGGTACCTACCATATATAAGGCCTATGTAAGGCCTATGTAATTCCCATTGATGTGATTTTTGGTAGATATAACGAACTAGATAACGAACTAGTTCATAACTATGGTGTTCATGGGGTTTATAAACTAACATTCACACAACTGGGGGGTTTATAAACCAATCATTGCATATTGTCCCCATAGTAAGATTCCTGTGATATATCCCCATGAATATCTCCATTATCCCATGGATTATGGATTAGGATTATATGCATATGACCTTTACCATAAAAATGATTTGTTGTGATATACTCTTGGTTGCTAAACATTGGAATTATCATAATCCATAGGAATCCCTTTCTCCCGTTCTGAAAACCGATTGCTTCATATTTTTCAATCATTCAGATTTCCGGCCCAATGATATTGCCGTGATATTCTCATGATATTCCCATGCCATGGGGGCCCAGCCGCCACGGCTCATCTTCACCGAGACATGCTGTCGAGCAACTCTTCTTTCTGGCAGATGCCGAGGCTGCTAATGAGGAGCTGCTGGGCATTTGGAAAACCGGGCAGCGCTTTTCGCTTTGGAAAAAATGTGGGTTGGGCACTCCACTTAGTGGATAATAAGCATATTATATGGGAGCCGATAATGCAAGTCTAAGTCTAAGAATTAGGAAAGGGCATGTGTATTTCAAGATCAGCGATTGTGAAACCCTGCATCACGATTGATCGGCGATTGTTTCGCGATTGAGACGAACATTTCTTGTATGAGAATCAACTATTGTGAGAGGAGAAATCAATATTATATGGCATGATATGTTTTTCAGACTTTTACTCTGGAGTCTGGAAATTGTATTTCATAGTGATAGCTGATAGCAAAGAAGAATCAGAACAACGAAGTTCAAAGTCGAACAAACCAGATAAATTCAGTGTTAAAAAGATGTCGATAAAATCCACAATTGGTTCGCCTTTGATTCGCGATTATTCAACCAACGTGAATAGGCCCTGGCTCATGCCATGTCTCTATACAATGTGATATGTATAGCATTGTATAGCTATTTTTTGCCGATTCTCTGCGCAAAATAGTCCCGGATACAACAGAACTCTCCCACGATTGACACCATTGAGATCGTGGTTGATTCGCGGTTGATCGGCGATTGAAGCCGCCCTGGATACCTTTATAGTTGGTAACTATTGGGATTCCTATGAAACTCTAAATTTTATGGGATTGTAACGGGATTAACCATCTACCAACTGGTGCAGTATTTCTTCCATGCACCATATGGAAATCCATGGTTTTCATGTGGAAATGATCTACAAATGGTGTATCAGGTTACTGGAGGGCCAGAAAAATATGGGTCTGGTACCTGGAACATGGCAAATTGCTCCCCCAATTTATGGCCAATTTTGGGTACGATGAACAGAGGATTTATGTGTAGTCTCAGACAAACCCATATGAAAATAGCCAAATATTGTATATATACATATATCATATATAATATATATTATATATTATATATAAAATTGCGATACTGCCAATGATGGGTACAGCGACTGAGGAGTTGGGATGTTGATCAAAATTCTGGTCGGAATGCCCCTCTGACATTCGCGTCAGGGAGGCAACCTGAAGACCAAAGCTATTTTTCGGGTCATCACCAGTGATCTTCCCAGATGTTTTGTTTTTTTTGTGAGGCTATATGTCTACCTTAAACATGTTCCTATATATATATGTAATAAAGATATCTAGAGATCCAATCACCATGTTTCTTGGTGAGTTTGTTACACACACCACAACTGCGTTTTTGTTGAGGCTCAATCAGATGCTGAAGGAAGAAGAATCCCTGTCCCTTGGTGATGTGGCGCCGGCAAGGTGAATAGCCGTACCTTCTCAGGAAGTGGTGGTTTCCATAAATGGTGGTATCCCAATAGCTGGACGGTTTATTTCATGGAAGTTCCGAACCAAAAGAATGGATGATTTGGGGGTACCCCATGGATTGGAAACCTCCAAGTGGGGGATGATGGGGGTTAAGTACCTTCGAACGCAAAGCAGGTGAAGACACCCCATGGCCTTCGACCAAGGACGGTTGCTATTCTCGTGGCCATGCTACCAAGTGGGGAAGCCCACCATATCGAACTGGGGCACATAGTCACATAGTCCCCCAGCACGAGACAAAATTGTTCGAAGAGAAAACAACGCGACGACCCTTTTCTTTCCCAGAAAAGCGGATGGCCATCACTGTTGAGCATCTCTAGCGCACTGCGAAGGCCTGGAAAGGCCGCGTTCGGCAGCGGAGCCGGAGAGCCATGAGTCAAATAGCCCTGCCGATTGGGAGTTGAATGGGAAGTCATCATCAATAAAAAAGGGGAATGAACGGCAAAGTTCGTTGGACATGGAATTGGGGATACTAGTTTTGGGCATGGATCAAAAGACTTGGGGAACCATAGATTTTAGGTCATTCTTAGTCTGAACTATCCACAAACTTGGCGTACCCAAGTTTGATCCGCACCCAATTCTAGCGGTTATTGGGTTAAAACTATCAAACGCATAGAGCTATAATTGATAAATTATTGTTGATTGCTTACTATAGGGTTTTATACTCAGTTTCTAAGTGCTTTGATAACTCATAATATAATGCCCTCCGACAATTTGACATAGCCATGGAAAATCCATGTTAAACATTGCGATGTTCCATAGTTATGTTAAATACCAGAAGGTATCCGATTTAAGCCCAGTTCTCCCCTAATCATGTTCGAGCTTCTATATGGGTTTGTCTGAAGTAAAATGATGGTAAATTATAGTCTGTTGGAATTACAGATAGCCCCAATCAGCTCGAAGCAGGCGTCAGTTAGCTGCTCAGCAAGTAGGATACAACAAGTATGTAACCCCCAAACTAATCTCTTTATCTCTTATTTCTTCCAAAAATCACACTATTTGTATCTCATGTTGTGACATGCTCTTAACGATCCACTGCTTTCTGTAGCCAGAGAAAGGATCCTCTGATTTTGCCTCAGGTTTCATGATCTGATCTTCGTTGGCGGTCCCGACTCGGATCCCTCGGTGGAACGTAGCTTGATGGAAGATTGAAGAAATGCCCCACCTCGGAGATCTACCAGGGATACATAAATATACACAACTACCTACTATCTATCCATCTATCTATCTGTTTGTCTATCTATTTATCTGTCTATCTCTCTCTCTCTCTCTCTCTGTCTGTTTGTCTATCTGTCTGTGTATCTGTCTGTCTGGCTGTCTGTGTATCTATATAAATATATCTCTCTCTCTCTCTCTCTATCTATCTCTCTGTCTCTCTGTTTGTTTCTCTGTCTGTCTGTGTATCTGTCTGTCTGGCTCTCTGTGTATCTATATATATCTCTCTCTCTCTCTCTGTCTATCTATCTCTCTGTCTCTCTGTCTGTTTCTCTGTCTGTCTGTCTGTCTATCTATCTATCTATCTATCCATCTATCTATCTATCTATCTATATCTATCTATATCTATCTATATCTATCTATATCTATCTATATCTATCTATATCTATCTATATCTATCTATATCTATCTATATCTATCTATATCTATCTATA
>Ga0126342_10010258_pt1 | contig 16756 bp, 15 predicted proteins | sample Cyp1metagenome_FD_92528 | JGI IMG/M metagenome (GOLD analysis project Ga0126342, IMG submission 92528) | Coral microbial communities from Lord Howe Island, Old Settlement Bay, Australia - Cyphastrea 1 metagenome | ecosystem: Host-associated > Invertebrates > Cnidaria > Coral ... | reverse complement strand
TATAGTATATATATAGTATATATATAGTATATATATAGTATATATATAGTATATATATAGTATATATATAGTATATATATAGTATATATATATAGTATATATATAGTATATATAAATAGTATATATGTAGTATATATATAGTGTATATATATAGTATACATGTATTGTATATATATATATAGCATATATGTATTGTATGTATACATATATATGGTACCTCCCCTTTAATAACGATAATTTAGGCTTCTGTTATGTAAGTGATTGCAATCGATTGCAAATTTATTTCAGTGAAATTCATGGATCCAAGATCCAAGATCCAAGATGCCATGGGGGTCTTGGATCTGAAATCTTGGATCCATCTTGGATCCAAGATCCAAGGATCCAAGGATCCAAAATCCAAGATGCAAGATTTCCTGGGGGTCTAGGAGGTGTGACCATGCTTGTATTCAATTTACCAGGGTCTAGGATTAATTCATCGCTTTTCTGATGGCTGCACCGTCGAAGATGGAAGTGGCCACTCCATTGGGCCGAGTTGAAATCCCCGTGGCATCCAAAAACAGTCCGGTTGATAAGGGGATTTACTGGCATTCTAGGCATTGGTCTTGGCAGGTGAAAATTGGAAAAGGCACGCATCGTTCTTTTTCTCTCGCGAGCTACCGGCAAGAAGGTGGAACTGAAGAGGAGGCAAAAACGCAAGCGCTCAAAGATGCAAGAAACTATCGCGACCAGATCTAAGCTGAAGGCCAAACTGAAGACAGAACCGAAAGATGCAACTGGACCGAAAAGCACCGTTCCAGGCGTGAGCTGGTCCACAAACAAACGAAAGTGGGCGGTGCAGATCAGCAGGACGGTTGATGGAGAGCGAAAAAGGTTTAGTGGAGGGTGTTTTGATGACCGGGAGAAAGCTGAGGCGAAAGCCCGAGAGCTGGCAATCGCGCATGGGGAACGGGGTGCAAAGGCAGCGTGCGCTTTTGACCAGCTTCCCATTTATGTTCCGATGAAGCCTTGCAAAGGGGTTACGTGGAGCAAGGCAGAACAGTTGTGGAGAGCCCAAGTGCAAGCACCCAGTGGCAATTTGCAATTCAGAGTTCAGAGCCAGGCCAAAAATCATTCAAAGGAGGAACTTGAGAGATCTTTCGACGAAGCGTTCCAGTGGATGCAACAACAAAAAGGGAAAGCAATCGAGACGAAGGACAAAAACCGTCACACTGGAAGAGGCCTTGGAAGAATTGATGGACCAAGAGGCTTGGATTTGGGAGAGGTGTGATCAATGATCAACCAAGTTCGTCGCAAATTGCCAAACGACCGACCCACGGTCAGAACTGCTGTTTGGGACTTTTTGGTATGGCTTTAGTAGGGCTTGCCCAGGTGTCGCGTTCCCAACGCCCGTTTTAGCCAATCATCATGGGGGAAAACAGAGCGTTTCCGTGCGCGCACTGCTTTTCGATGCAACTTCGCACACCGAACTGTAACACGGTTTCAGTGTAACAAACTGTTGGCATCTTGTCGTTAGATGGCCCGCTTGGCAGCTCTTCGGGCAAGGCAGCACATGTGAGCAGTGAAAGGATTTGAAATCTTGGATCCATGGATCCAAGATGGATCCAAGATTTCAGATCCAAGACCCCCATGGCATCTTGGATCTTGGATCTTGGATCCCTGGATCTCACAGAAATAAGTGATGGATCCAAGATTTCAGATCCAAGACCCCCATGGCATCTTGGATCTTGGATCTTGGATCCCAAATAGATAAGTGATTGCAAGCGATTGCAATCGATTGCAATCACCTGCACTCAATCTCCGACACTTCCTTGCAATCTATGTGCTGGAGCCTTTCTGTCGACAATATACTCAGGAACACTTCGACGCTGCACTGGGCTACATCTACCGGTCTCATCGCAAGGCTACTTGGACAACACCCGTGGGAAGTTGAGCATGTCGAAGTGAAAAAAACATAGATCTTAGATCTTGGATCCCAAAGATGGCATGTCTGCATACCTGGCAAAGCCATAGATCACCGCGCGGCCCAGCGCTGAAAACAAACCCCTTCCGCTGCTTGTGACGACTGACGTGTTTTCTACACTGTGCTGTCTGCTTCGCCAAAAAGTTAGAAAGTCATCTATCTTCTGCTGCCACACTGTTCTTCCATTGATGCTGCCACACACACACTTCTTCCAGCAAACCTCCTTTGCCACAATGTTAGAAAGGGATCAATGCTCTTGGCTGTCACATCCTACTGTCACCACATCTTCTAGCCTCTTAGCCTCGCAAGGACATGTTCACACATCTGGTCTAGACCGCAGAATTGGTTCAGGGTGCCATGTCTGCATACCTGGCAAAGCCATAGATCACCGGGCGGCCCAGCGCTGAAAACAAACCCCTTCCGCTGCTTGTGACGACTGACGTGTTTTCTACACTGTGCTGTCTGCTTTGCCAAAAAGTTAGAAAGTCATCTATCTTCTGCTGCCACACTGTTCTTCCATTGATGCTGCCACACACACTTCTTCCAGCAAACCTCCTTTGCCACAATGTTAGAAAGGGACCAGTGCTCTTGGCTGTCACATCCTACTGTCATCACATCTTCTAGCCTCTTAGCCTCGCAAAGACATGTTCACACATCTGGTCTAGCATCTGTATGTGGTGTAACTTTACAATCAAGTGTGTGCTCAAAAATGCAGTGATTTCTCGTTATCAGTGGGGGGGGTTGCATATATATATATATATATAGTATATTTACATTTATATATGTAGGATATATATATAATATATATATATATGTATATATGTATATGTATAATGTACTTTTAAATGGTATTTTGATTGATGAATCCATGACAGGTCCTTGGATCCACGAATTTGAAAAATGCCCAGGTAACTGCCTGCAACGACGTCCCGGACAATGTGCTGATGCGTTCCTGCGACGAGTCAGTCTGGGGCCCAAGAGGTTCATGTGGGGTATCCGAAGACAGATGCGTCGAATTTTGTTTTTGAGATAGATCTTGTATCACTGACTACAACTGACTACTTAATCCATTTTTTGTTTTGGTATTTTTGGGGTCTGTTTCGAGTAGTGAGTAAGGTAGTAAACCTCCAATTTGTTCAATACTTTGATTAGGTGCACCATTTGGACCCGCCGCTTTGACCAAGGCGATCAGAGTGACTGGCTTTACTGCGACAATCTCAGAGATTTGTTGCAGACCCAAATGGATCCATTTATCGAAACCTTTTATTGAACTGCCTTATTGATCATAGGGATCTGAATCTTATTGGTTCATCTTATCATAGGATCCATACAATAGATCCATACCATATGGACCTCAGTTGTTTGGTTCACACATCCCCGATTCATGGTATGCAGTCAGGAGCCAGTTGCTTGGGCAGAAGTCTTGCGGAAGGCCGTGTTCGAGCAGACAGGACACGGCAGCACTGACACCGCAGTTGATCATACTCTCCGGTAATCAAACACGGCTTGCTAGAAAATCCTCCATTTATATATATATAATATGGATATTATTTTCCTATTAAACTTTCATTTGTAGATGTAGAGGATCTTCCATTGCAATGTTTGATTACCAGAGGGTAACCCCATGAAGGAACTATAGATGTGTCTTCGATGAAGATCCATAAACCCTACAATGTGGGCCCCCCAGTTATAAGTTGGTAGTTTATAAACACCATTAACTGTAGTTATGAGCATCATAAACCATAGTTATTGGAGTGTTCACCAACTTAGGTATCATAAATCAGCCATAAATCGCATTGCATATCCCCATGTTTCTTAGTTAAGTCACCATTTTCCCTATGGGTTTCTAGAGATTTAAGGTTTACACAAGTTACCTCTACGAATTTTGCCCAATCGAGGATGCACGTGCAGTGTTGGTCTTGGACCCACCCAGTTGGTGGCTAAGCTGGCGACGAAGGCAGGGCTGTCTGGGGTATACAACTGGGATACCATTGTTTAGTTAGACGGTACATCCCCACACATTACATCTCTACATATATATATATATGTACATATCATATACATATATATATATATACATATATATATATATATATATACATATATATATATACATATATATATATATATACATATATACATACATACATATATAAGTATATATATATATACACAACTGGGGATTTTCCATATACCATGCTCACTCATCACCGAGTTCCACCTTCCAGGCCTGCAAACCAAACGGTGTTCGGAGAGTCTTGGACCACGAGGTGCGCCGATATAGTGTGAAGCCGTGTCCCGTATAGAAAGCAACAAGCATATTGGACATGGGCGATGAAAGTGGGACATAAATCGTCCAAACAAAGGATATATTAATCATTATATGAATATACACACATGTATATATATATATATATTATACATTCGATCATTTATGGTGCAATTATGAGATACTAACCAAAACTATGTATATATATATATAGATAACTGATGCTTCTAAACACGCGGATATTTGACTGGATTTACCTCCGCAACACTTGATGTAACCAACAAAGTTATGAGGGTATAAAACCAACCTTTATTTGAGGATATTTGATGAGGATACGATAGGATATGGTGAGATGTGCAACCCAAACCAGCAAATATTGACAATATGATTTGGGTTTGTCTGAAACTTTGGGATTGCCCAAGTTGTGGCAATTGTGCGGTCATATCGTGGGTATGATGATCATCCAGAGGACTTGCAAATCCGCCAGACATTGAAATAAATGTAGGATTGAGAACCTCAAAATTCTTTGTAAATCAAACACAATAAGAAGTAAATGTGTCATGGGTGTTTCTCCAAATTGGGACCAAATTGGGGAATACAAAAATCCCACATGACCTGTTCGCTTCGCTTCGCTTCGCTTCTTGGGATCTCCAATTTCAGGAAGCCCCAGCCATAGGGCTGTAGGGTTTATGACCCCATGTGGCAAAGCAAATAGAGGAAAACCCAACTTAGTTGTCTTCAGTTCCTGGAATGCATCCTTACAAAAGATGCTTAAACAAAAACTCAACTATCCCTTACATTGTTTGATGGTAAAGGTCCACCCGTGGTGTTTCGATGGAAGATTTCAGGTGAAACCCTTCATTGGAGACCTGCCTCTGAAGGATATGCCGCAGGCCGACCTGCAGCGAAACGCTCGAAAAATGCCTTACGAAAAAGAACCCAACATGAAGAAAGTGGGAAGGTTTAGAAGATGGCTCAAAATTGAAATTGGATAATTTACAATGGATAAGGATCCTGAGAATGTCTAAAATATGTGAATTTTGACCCAACCTCTGTGACAGTTTTTTCACAACGATGCCGCAACATTTGCAGACCAAGCGCCGCTGCCTGAGGGATGAGTATCTGAGAAAAGCGCGAACGTTTCAGCATGACAGCTGACCGGCAACCATGGCAGATGGTGAACCATGAACCATGTTGAAGCATTTGGTGTTGATGGTGGGGACCCCACAGGGAACCGGTGAAACTTCGCCATGTCGCAAGTGAACGTTGGGCCGGATCTCAACCGGAATGCGGCGATCCCAACTCCAAAGACCTTATCCGCAGCACCAACGAGTCTTTCAATGCCAAGAAGTGCTTCGACTCGGTCGTATGGTCACAGATGTCACAGGCTAATCGAAGTCGTGCATAGATGGAACATGATGGAACCTGATGGAAAAATGTTAAATACTTTTTATTCTAAGTGTTTTTCTCCGGTGTCATTTATTTGGGGACCACTGGAATTGCTGTGGCTGGATTGCACTGAGGTGCTCCCCTGATTGCACATTTAAGTGGAAAGGAGTCCGAGGTGAGTGTAGCTGTGTAGCTTGAGCCAGCTGGTTTGATTGTTGCCACTGAATGCAGAATTAGGTGGGGGTGAAGTGAGGAAAGCAGTGGTACGTACATCAGCACATCTCGGATTTTCGTTTCAGCAACGCGAGGATGCAAAGAAGCAAGAGTCCTCCGTGCGAGTGCGCGAGAATTCGGCTGCGCCGCTCGGCTACGCGTTTGGGCCACATCTTGTGATGGGTTTTTCACATGGACACCTGACCAAGGAACCCCTTCAAGCTGGTAAAGTCTGGCTATGGAGGGACTGGCTCCGGTGTGAACCAGGGCGTCATTGCAGGCCGCCTCAGCCCCAGGTTTGATGGGGACGATGACCGGGAATCCTATCACCAGTAGAACCAATGGGTATGTCGCTGAAATTGCTTTCAAATCCAGTGGTTTAGCATCATCTTCCCATAGTTTCCCTATGTTTTCCTATGAAAAAAGTGCCCAGCCCATTGCTTTTTTTCCCCTGTTTTGCTCATGATTTTTCATAGATATCTTCCATCACGTTCCATCATCTTGCCATATGTCTTCCATACTATGGATGGTCCCGAAAGGAGCTGAGTACGTCCGGGGACCCCTTCAACCCACATGGGCCGCGCAACTGGCTGATGCTCGCAGAGTGCTCCTTGGCAAACTGGATGGGTTGGATGATGTTGGATGTTTTTCGCAAGCCCTAAAACGATAGAAAAGAAATATCCAATCCTGAAAAACAAAATCAAGATATTGTTTTATAATTGTGGTAAATTACTTTTCCATCTCTTTGGGGATTACCATACTTTGCGTAAAAAGCCCCTGAATCAGGGCTTTTTTCATGGTCGTTTTGCCTCAGGTCCGACAGCCGCAATTAGCGAAAAGGGGCGACATTTGCGGTGATCCGCGGTGCTTGCGAAAAGGGGCATGGATCGAGTCACGGGGCTTGGGGCATGGGAGGGATCTAGCAACATGGCTCTGAAAATCATCGGAAATCCCCAAAGATTGATTGGTCTACTGGTAAACACCATCATCTTCCCTGGTTTACCATGGTTTACCATGGTTTACCATCATATTCCCTATTATTTCATGGCCAGTTTATGGGTGTCCCCATTTCCACAGCCACACGTTCCAGCCATCCCTGCTCCTGTCACGTTTGTCCGGGCGCAGCAAGCAGTACAATCCGCAGCATACAGTTACGAAGATGTTCACAGCCTGGACTACAGCATATGGAGATATATAGTGTATATAAATACAATTATATGGTATTATATGATATTATATGATATTATATGATATTATATGATATTATATGATATTATATGATATTATATGATATTATATGATACTATATCATATTATGTATATATATATGTATGTATAGATGACTGATATGAATGTTAATGTCTACTAGACACATTACAACAGTGCTGATGAGAACAAGTGCAATACAAAAGACCAGAGATCACAGCAACCCACAAATGTGGCTTTTGGTATTCAACACCGTCCATGTCCACCTCGAATTTCCGATGCTTTATCCATCTCCGGCTTATGCCGTGCCTGCTGTGCCCTTCACAACGCTTGCGCCACACCAAGTGCAGCCGGTGCAGCGGTTGGGATATGGTTCCAACCCAAGATGGTCACAAGAAGGCACCGGCAGACACCAAAAAATGGATGAAAATGGGGGATTCTTCAAATTCACTGGGGTCCCCAACTGCCGTGATCTAGTTGATAATGGGAAGGTCCCCTTTTTTTTTTGGAGGGTCATAAATTTCCGAGGCAAGTCACAGGAACCATTTGTCCAGTGGATTGCATGCCATCGCAGCCGACACTTGATCAAAACCCTAGCTGCTATCATAGATTATCATAGATGATCACAGATTATCATAGATTATCATCGATTCATCATAGATTCATCGTATATTCATCGTAGATTCATCATAGATTCACCATAAATTCATCATAGATTCATAGATTCATCATAGGTTCATCATGGGTTTATCATAGAGTTATCATAGATTTATAGCTAGTATAGCTGGGATGCTTATCGCCAGTGGGAAAATCCTTGGCCCATCCCCAGACGTTGCTCCAAGGCTCAACTCTTCCGACGAAAAGAATCGTGGCTCCAGGAACCTTGGATCAAGTTGGAGCACTGAAGCCCAAATGGACAGGGTTTATCGCATGGTTTATCGCATATTTTTTTTATATTTTTAAATTATATATATTATAGTATATACAATAAACTATATCATGTATATATATATATATATATATGTATATATATATATATACACATACACATGTTTTTATAGGTAGATTTGTTATGGCAACATCATTAAAGTACCACTTTTGGGTACTTTGCACCCGCTCAAATTCATGGATTGTTTGTATGTTTTTGTACTAGACGTTGCAACCCGTGCTTTGGGGACTTTCGTCTTCCTGACTCACTGCTCTGGGTCTGTATCGAAATTAAGCACCGCCAATAATTGGATGGTCGACACTATCAGGACCCCCCAAACAAATTAGCGGCAAACACTAGGGTTTCCTGCAAAGATTCCCCTAAACCAATCCATTGATACCAAAAGATACCTCTGCTGTCCCGTAGCCGGCATTGAGGCACCAGAGTGGTGGAGCGATGGTGGTTTCCCAGCCAAGGAATCCCCAAATCCCATAAGGTGCCAAGAATTTGGAGATATCCCATTTCACCATTGATATCCCAGTTGATGGGTAAACTCCCATGGACCCCCCAAAAAATCAAATTCATGGGTGAACCCCCCATCATTCATTGGTCAAACCACCGTTTTTCATTGGTTAAACCTCCATTTTCATGGTTATATAAACCAGTTTTTTTCATGGTTGAACCATCATTTTTTGCGGTAAAATCAGGATTTTTCATAGTTAAACCATCGTTTTTCAGGGTAAAACCTCATTTTTCATGGTTGAACCTACTTTTGATGCTTAACGCCCACATTTTTGCGAGGCCCTCCCAGCGGCTGTGTGCCTGACCAGCTGTCCTGCGGCATTGCTGCGCTGCTGGCTTCATGGCAGCAGGTCCAGCGAGGACTCGGGAAGTTTTCAAGTTTGCAATGCCCAGGTTGTGTATATATATATATACACACATAGTTTATATATTTATATAGATTACTATGTGTATATAATTGTGTGTACGAAGAGTGATGTATGATTATATATGTATACTGATGTACATATATTCTGTATATGTATATATATATATATATATACTTATTTACTCATACATATATGTATATATTAGATATATACTCTGCCTCTGGTGGCACCAGTCTTACATGAATCATGTACCGGTAACCGACCGACCGGGATGGAGGACTTCACGCTGTGGCGAGTGGGCTGCAAGCGGAGGACATGATTCAGCGAGCGCTGGATGCTATGTGGCTTGACAGCAAGAACATATGGGGGTTTCCATAAATGGGGGTTAAGAAACCTCCATATATCTAGAATCAATGATCACTCTCCGGTACTCAAACATGTTAAAGGAAGATCCCCTATAAATTTGCATGTGACTGGCAAAACCATCTATAATTTCAGGATTTTCCGTTGCCATGTTTGATAGAGGGTTTATTGTAGGATTTAGAGGAGACATCTACAGTTTGGGAAAATCACGAGGGAGACACCACCTTACAGAATCTTTGCGCAGCCAGGTCGATGGAACTTCAGCGGTGGCGGATGACTCATCCCGCTGACCCTTTCCAGCTGCTCTTCCGTTTTCCGCGGCAAAGAGTGGGACGAGCCCTGGGCGACACGGAAGTCCAGTGCACCAATGAGTTGGGAACCTGTGAGAAGATGGTTTTCGTCTGAAAACAGATGCGTTTTCTTTGGATGAATTGAGCTGCCTTTTTTTTCGGGTTCTCTTCCGGAGTCGATTGGTGGGTCCAATGAAATCAGGGCTGACATGGGATTTGGTCAAAACATGTCAAAACCTATTTTTACGACGTATATTTGGTGGAAGAACCATCCATTCACCAGCTATTTTACCCCATCTGAGGAGAGCTCCATGAAATCTTGAAGCTCCAGCTGGGAGAGGGGAAGGGCGCCCTTCAATGCGCTGCTCACGTGGCCAGCCGCCTCCAAGAGATGTCCATCACGCCCCAAGAGGTGAACAGTCCCCAATATGACCAGCATGTAACAGCCATAGTAACAGCCATAGTAACAGCCATAAGTGGGTTGGATAAAGATGTATAAATATAATGTATAAACATCCATTAACGATAGGGTTTATGGCATGTTGGTTTACCACTTTGTTTTTTTTGAATGGGCGGGAATGCAAGGTGGTTCGTGGCCCGCATCTCACGAGCCAGGAGAAGATGTGGCACATGTTCACGGCCTTTGAAGTTGAGCAATCAGAACCTGGAGTTCTGGGTGCTGAGAAGGACAAGGGTCTGGATTCAAAGTTTTGCGCCATTCAACAAATTCAACAGAACCTCTTCCAGGTGCTTCAACAATGGTTGGCCCATCTTAGCCCCACAAAAAAGGCGAGATGTGGGCTGGCTGGGGCTGGAAGCCTCTTCAGGAGTCCTTTGGGAAGCATTTGCATTTGAGAGGTGGAGCCACTGGCCAGATTCAGTTGATGCAGGACCGCCGTGTTCCACGTGTTGTGTGAAGCAGCATGCGTCTCATAGTTGAGTAACTTATGGACTTAGTATATAGCCAGGCTAACCATGGTGAAAAATGATGTCTTATGGGGATATATCGAAGCAGTTTTTTTTACGGGTTTATACACCTGATATTTGGGGCACAACCTTGTAGGATTGGGAGTGGCCCTACATGTTCGCTTTGGCCGATGCTGGCTTCGGCATCTCTCTGGAGACTGTGAAGCAATCGGTCGGTCCAAAGAACCTTCGAATCCTCGAAGTTGGATGGGGACAGGCGGCTGTGCCAAGCCAGCAAACCTCCCAGCAAATCTTCCCCCGAACAATGTTTGTGATGGTTTGGGTGGGTACCCGGAAGAATCCAATGCTTTATCCATGGCAAATCTCATCATTTCGCGGAACATGACTATTTCAGGGCCAGCTGATCGAGTCATTGTCAGGGGATCAGCGGTCGAAGATTGATGGACAATGCAGATGCTGCAGGTCGCCCGCAGGATGTGTAGATATTGGTGGATGGTTGGTGGATGGTTGGTGGACCCACATCGCCCAAAGATTGAGGCATGCGAGGGCAGTCGTCAAAACCTCGGGGACGGCCTGTGAGTCCATTGCACAGGTTATTCCAAACCCGGAAACTCTAAAACCCCAAAGCCATAAACCTCAAACCCAAACCCTAAATCTCAAAAACAAAAGGAAAAGCCCTAAACCTTAAACACCACACGCCTAAAGTCGCAAATCTTGGACCCAACAATATTAGAAACACAAAAGCTGTTGTGGGCGAGACGGGGTGTTTTTGTGCAGTAATAGCAACCACTGTTGATTAGTCGTACAGAAAATCATCCCCCTATCACAATATGGGTATGGATCAATCGTGGCACTTCTCGTCGCTATTTTGATATATTCTGAGCCAAAGCCATAGGTCTCTGACAGCCCAAAGCCTTAAGTTGACTGAAGTAGACCATCAGGTGGCACACTTGAGGCAACCCCATTGGTCGTTGCAGCATCCACTTCCTGGCTCATCCTCAAGTTCTCTTCCAAAACTTCCCCGCGGGTAATCCGTCCTAGCACCGGAACATCACTCTTTGGAAAGGAACATCATCTGCAAATCAACTATTTTTCGGCGAGCCATGTTTACAGAGGGTACCTTAAGTTGACCAATTGAGCAACGTCCAGCTTTTGTTGCTTGTTGATGAAATATTATGAAGCCCCATTGCTGGCATCATTGGGGTACACCTGTGACAACATTAGCGCACGAGAATAATCCCTCAATCATCATTAACGTAAAATATATTTATATAATATTTTATATTATATGATATGATATATATATATATGTATATATATATATTATAAAACTATTTATTATAGTATATATAATATATATTATCTATATATCATATTACATTTATTTTATTATTACATATTATATATAATAATATATAATATATAGTATATTATATATTTTATATTATATATATTATAAATTACATTATATATTATATATGTTATATATATAAATATATATATATATATATATATATATATTATAGATACATCATGATACAACTCGCATGATATGAGTATGGCTCAAACATATGGACCCTCAAAAAATTGGATGGTTAAATTGTTGAGGTATCCCCATTTTTTGAACCATACCCATAGGTGTTTCTGAATATTGCGGGTACCATTTCAAAAACAAAAATCATCTGCCCAGAAAAAATGATGGTCTATCCCGATTGGTGAAATCCCGAATTCCATTTTGTGTCCCATGAAATCCAAATTTTTGGTTAAAGTTACTATTTTCTAAAGGGTTAAATAATCCAAATCCCCATTTTTGATGGGTTTAAATCTTCCAAATCCCAATTTTTGATGGGCTTAAATCCTCCAAATTCTCATTTTTGATGGGTTCAAATCCTCCAAATCCCCCAAAAAAACCGAAGAACCTGAGACTCCCCAACGGTGCCCGGTGCCCCGTGGAGGTCTTCCGGAGCTGCGCGTGGCCTACGAGGTGGTGGAGCTCCATCCGGCGGTGGCTGCGGATGCCAGGGCGGAGGCCTCTCGAAGACAGGCGCCATGGGCGGAAAGGGGCAATACATGGGAGATTCATGGGATGAAGAAGGGAATACCATGGGATAATATATTATATATATATATTATTTATAGCATATATATATAATATAATATAATATAATATAATAAAATATAATAAAATAAAATATAATATAATATCATATCATATCATATCATATAATATAATATAACATATATAATATATATTATATATTATATATATATGATGTATATGATGTAATGATATATAGCCAACAATATGAGGCATGATGATATGGGTCTGCAAATGAGATATTACCCCCTATGGCCATGAAATAATAGGGACGGATAGGGACAAATTAGGAAAACCATGGAAAACATGAAGAAGACATTGGACAAAGTCGAAACATGAGAAATGAATGAGAACGGATAAAATGAGGAAACCATGAGGAAATGCGCGAAACCTCTGAGAGAACCACGGTTCAATGGAAAACGAGCGGCATTGCAAGACCCCTGAAAGATTAGTTTCTGCTTGAAAACGAAGGTTTTTCTTCACTTCCATGTCTATTTCAATTTAGCGTCAACCGTGGGTTTTTGGGTTTCCACAAGCGCCCACAGCGGCCATAGTTTCAAGCCCGCTTGGCGCAGGACACAGTGTGCTCTGTTCGAGTTCACGAAGGTCCCTGGCAGAAAGTGTTGCCCAAGTTGGCAGCCAATGCCTATGACTTGATCTTCTACGACCCGCTGAACATCAGTCCAAGGCAAGGTAATCTAAAGCATCGAAAAAAATCGGATGGTTCCCCAAAGCACCTTAACCTAGGTGTCTTGAGGTGTTCCAGGTCGTTAGGCTTTCCTTTTTTTTCCAACTGATGATGGATCTGATTTTCGCCAGCTGAAGAACATGGCAGAAATATTGTGTCCGGCTGCAGATATATTGGAGAGAAGCAGCTCTACGAAAGTTGGGGCCTCCCGGTTTGTGTCTTTGAGGCACTCCAGCCACGAACTCAGAGGGAAATTCATGGTGGAATCCCCAATTTCAGATGCGCAGAAGGCAGTTTCAAGTCATTCCAACTTTCACATGAGGAATCCCCATTTCTTATGTAATCTTGTGCAATTGTTTCATTCTTTGACCATCATATGCAAGGTCTGGCATGATTTGAGATGATTTGAGGTTTTACAGACTGTTGAGACCTGGTGGCGTGGTTGTCCAGTACGCTATATCCCACAGGACGCCTCTCCGTCATGAAATCAAGATGAAGAAGATGTGGGCTTGTCAATAAGTAAGAATACCCAACCCTCGTGTAATTTACCGGGAAAAACAATGGCGTTTGAGTTTGAGAGTGTTTGGCTGGAAGTTGCAAACAACTTTGGTTCTCAACCCCTCAGTTGGCCAAAGTTTTTGCGTTGGGTTACTGGAAATGTCATGGGTCATTGCACTATGGATCCCTGTAATTGTCGCAGTGCATGAACAGCTTGTTGTTGTTGATGATTGTTGCTGTTCATCCCCGATATATACACCAGACAGAAGGCCAACATTCCCGAACATCATTTGTTGATAGGAGCTCCACTGTAAAGATGCTTGAAGAGCAAGTGGCGCCGCTCTTCAAGGAGTTGAGACTCACGAGGACAGAAATGGGGCGAGAAATGCAAGGAAAGGCATGTATGGGGGCGCTTCTTCTTTTTTCCCGCAATCGAAGTTCCATCATCATATGAAACTTCGATGGTTGCACCGTGTGAAGCCTGAGCAAAGCATGGGAAATCAGAAACTTGGCCGGGGACAAGCGGAGACATTCTGATATGGCGAAAACATATGAAAACATGACAGTCTTGACGACGCCAGGATTGCTGGTTTACAGCCAGAGGTGGGCGTCTTAGCGATCCATTGGAATTCCAGGATTCCCTCTGGACATCACACCTGGCTGGCTGGAAAATCCCCTCATCGCAGTGGCCAAGGCTGACTCCTCATACGTCACCACAGCAGAGGTGGGGAATACAATGCATGACCCAATACATCACTAAACCATCACCGTTGATGATGGTTGGTAAGCTTTAACTATCCCAAAATGTTGTTTTTGCGGGTTGGCGATTTTTTGTTTGAAATGCTTCAGCCAGATACTTGGGTCTTATCAAACAGGTCAGGGACACCAGGATCAGTGGTTCAGTGCTGGGGAAGACATCCTTCTCCTGCCCTTCTCCGCAGACATGTTGCGGATTTAGGGGGACATCCTGGAGATCCAGAGCTTGGGGCCAATTCATGGCCCATCCAATTCATCCCCGTTCATGGCAGTTACCCTTCAAAATTTCCATGGGCCCATCCCGCATTACCGATGTGACAACCTCTGCCTGAACCCAAAATAACCCAAAGAGTCAGGCTGCCGATCTATATGCGCCCGCTCTGATCAAGTGAGCCGGTTTTGAGGAAATTACCATGGCTTGGCTCTGGACATTGTAAACACGTAGCAGGTTCTCCCATCTGCTGGAGAGGCACAGAATGCCAGAATTCTTTAATCTAATCGCTTTCCAGAGAGGAGAAGAGTGGCATGAAAGAAAAGCTGCACAGTGGGGTTGAACATGGTTGAATAATGACCCAAAGAAGTCAAAAGTTACCAAAGACAATAATCGCTGCATGGTTCCGGATAGACCTCAAAGAAGACTGAGGATATGACAGCCTTTGAGACTAGTCGATTGTTTTTGGTGCCTGCCTCAACGAATCATGGGTTAGCTATGTAAAGTTTGGGAGCACTGATTTATACATGTATATACGTAAATATATATACTGTATATATATAATATTGTATAATTGCATGCAGACATAATTATATATATATATAATGAATAATATAATGTCAAAATCATGTCCAAATCTTTATTCATCCTGGAGTAGAATATTGGAATTTGGAAAAACAATCCCTGAAATGAGTAAAATGAACAATATCTTTGAAAGTTCAATATTCCCATTTTAGGATAATTATACCTGACCACATGGTGGTTTCCTGAAATAGGGCTACCTTTAAGTCATCCATTCTATAATATCGGATGTTCCATGAAATTAACTATCCAGCGATAAAGGGGTACCAGCATTTATGGAACCCCCCCTTTCCCCTCTGGTAAACAAACATAACTATGGAAAATCACCATTTTCAATGGGTAAATCCACTATTTCTATGGCAATTTTCCAGTTCGCAAACTGTGAATGTTTACCAGAGGGTATATCTATTAACCATTAACCAGAGATTATCCATAGATGAACCATAGATTAACTATATAGATTAACCATTTATAGATGGTATATCTGCAATATTATCTATTGATATCTGCAATATGTTCAGCTTTCCACAGGTGGGCCGCGCAATGGCTGCGAAGTTACAGGAAAAAGGCCTGGAGATCTGCTGCGACGTGCAGGCCCTGGAGTCTGAGCCTCTGAGCCGTGGAAATCTGGTGGGGTGAATTCGATATGGGATTTCTGATGGGAATTCTGATGGGAATTCTGATGGTTGGGAATTACCCTCTGGTAAACATACAAAAAGCTATGGAAAATCACCATTTTTAATAGGGAAATCACTTATAAATGGTCATTTCCAGTAGCTATGTCAAATTACCAGAGGGTATCATGAATTATCTGATATTCTTCTACACTGGGGATTAGAATGGGAATGTTCTAGCGTAATATTGCAATCCAATAAGTGAAGAAAAGCTCTATCAAGCAACTTTTCGTCTGTGCCAGCAGTGGGAGCCTTGGTTTCACGTGCCCGTCCTGTGAATTTCGCTTCACGGACCAATGGTCCAAGTAGTCCTGGGAGTAGTGACACGTTGCAGCTGTTTGTTATCCTGAGGAAGAACCGCCTCCGCGAATGGCCGGGCACTTTGAAAAGCTGGGGAAGACACAGAGATATATTTTGAATCTGGAAAGTCGTTTTTGGGACACTCTTTTTCTTGTAATGACAGCTGCATTTTGTCGTGTTGACGGGTTTACTGCTGGAGTTAGCTTCGAAGCGTTTTGGGCATCAAAAATCACCAGCTCCGAGGTTTGGTGTCAAGGGCGAAACCTTGTGGCTCAACGCACAAGGGCTCGATCAGGCGCAAATCCAGAGATCCTTCGAATTTTCGCGAGATGGTAGAGAGTGGTACATATCAATATCTTTGGGATTCTATGTTTTTTTTTTTGCATATATATATACTAGCGGACTGGAACTTAGAACCTGATTTTGGAAATTTGCCATACCCCGAAAAAGTCACCGGAACTAACCGGTCAGATTTGGGTAAAATTGATAAAATTTATAATATTTTTACGTTTTG
>Ga0126342_10010257_pt1 | contig 16757 bp, 14 predicted proteins | sample Cyp1metagenome_FD_92528 | JGI IMG/M metagenome (GOLD analysis project Ga0126342, IMG submission 92528) | Coral microbial communities from Lord Howe Island, Old Settlement Bay, Australia - Cyphastrea 1 metagenome | ecosystem: Host-associated > Invertebrates > Cnidaria > Coral ... | reverse complement strand
ATCGCTAATTTGGGAAGGTCCCATCGCTTACCTCGTGTTTTTTACAATTTCCATCAATTTCCATAAACCAATGTCCGTCGAATACATATTTAGTATTGCCGGGGTTTTTACGGTTGCTCATATGTATCTATAGATCTATCTATATCTATCTATATCTATCTATATCTATCTATATCTATCTATATCTATCTATATCTATCTATCTATCCATCCATCCATCCATCCATCTATCTCCCCCTCTTTCCCCCATCGACATCAGGTCTCCATGAGGAACGCCAATACAATCAAAGCTACTGGTGATTGCTACGACATTTTCAGCTGATGATTGCTACGACATGCTACTTGTACAACATGCTACGACACCAAATGCCGACGATTGACCAGCAGTGTCGTTCAAGTAGTAGTGAATCGCAAATAGTTGCAATATGATGGTGATATCTTATAATTATGATTAATTATGTTTAATTTTGGTAATTAATATTAACTGTGGAAACTCTAAATGCGGTGATGGTGACAGCATGGCCATGATCACATCGGCAGCGTTCGGCTCCTCGGTGGCTTTGGCGGAAGCCACATGGGCGCGAAGTTCTGGCGTCCACAAGGGACTTCCTTCGGACCAGTTGCCCCGCCATTTGTCCTACCACTGGGCTGACGAATCCAAAAGATCCAAAAGCCTCGCAGAATCGAAGCCAAGTGCATTTTCGCATTTTCGATCAGCAAGTCTGTCAGTTTCTCATAGTCTCTCTCTCTAGGGCCCTAGGGCCAAACTTGGGTCCCACATTTTTGTCCAAGCGCATACTACAAAAGTTGCATCATCCAAAATCAATCTGTGGGTTTTTTCCATGTTTTGTTCTGGGAGAATTTTGACCCATCCCTTTCTCAACCAGGATCTCCAGGGTCCTTGGCATGAGGATTTCGGATCTTCAGCAGTCGCACGCGATCACCACCTGCATCGAGAACATCAAGCACCTTGGCTGCTGAAATCTCCATCTGCTGAAATCATGTGGCCCTGAAAATGCCTGTAGACTTAATGATTTTTTTGGACAAAAAAAACATATGCAGCCATGGAGGATTTGGATGTTTTACCTCGAGTTCCCATCGAAACATAATGCTTTGAAATCGCAAAAAAGCATTGGTGAAAGATGGTTAAAAATCGTGAAAGGTATATATTGTATATATAATAATATTATAACTCATATTAACTCATGAAGTCCCACCCTGGCCATAACGGCCATAAGCTGCCCACGTCGATCAAAGAATAGGCGTGATTTGGCACAAGCCCAGCTGCGCGGATGTCCTCATCAGCCGGGCGATGTTACCCAAATATCTGCAGATCACTACTATTTAATAGGGGTAGCCGGTAACAAGCCTTAACTAATCAATGAAGGTTTATACTTTGAGCATGTTTGGACAGTTTGGTGCAGTTGGCATTACAGACTCGACAGACTTTACCATGTCTTTGCAGCATTTTCCATGCACCTGTCCTGCTCACTGCGAGACTTGCCGGAACTAGTTGAGACGGTCATGAGAAATTTTGCCTCGATCAGCAGACAGGAAATGCTGAGCTTTGCACTTGGGTAGGTCAAAATTGAGGTGCCAATGGGCTTGCAAATCCGATGAGTGTCATCTATTTCCATGATGTTTCATAGTATTCTATGTAACTCTTAGGAATTATCGAACCATCCATTTTGAATAATGTTGCGTCTGGTATCGTCTGGTATATAATTTTGATAACATACCAAAGCCAAGTTGCTTCTCTTGACGTACACATGGTTGCCCACAAAATATCCGCATCAAAATCCTGCCAACAACACACGCACAAGGCTGTTCTGTCCAACATCGAATAGATCCAACAAACGCCATGATGACTTGAAATGTTTGAAATCGGTGTGTCTGAAAAAGGAATATGCCACTCAAATAGCTATGTTAATGGGAAAAATATGGTAGCCCAATGTCATCCATTAGGCCTTGGGGCTTCTCAGGGCGTCTCCTATCGGACAACCTCAAATCAGTGTCCCAGCAATCCCCGACCTCTTCGTCGAAGAGGATGGTCTGACATGGCCATCCTGTTAGGACTGTTAATGCTTCTTCGGCCTCTCCACCAGCTATGGCCTGCAACGAGAAAAGATAATTCTATGCGTTGTGAAAAAGATGTTTTGCAGAGAGAATGCCAAGCAATCTCCTCTGTATCACGCTCAGATTCCTTCAAAATCCTTCATAATTCGAGAATCGTTTCCGTCAATCTTGTCCCTCTCTCATCAGGTCTTTCGTCACCCAAGAAGCCCTTGGCATCCCACCTGATACGAGCCACAAGCCTTGGCGAAGCCTTTCTCAATGACACTCGCCCAGAGCTGACCTTTGGCTTAACACAGGGCGTTGATGCTCCCCAAACCCCCAAGGAGCCCATAGGCCAACACCCCCAACGCCCCCAACAGCCCCAGCTTCAGTTCATTTCAGTTCGGTACATCTCCGCGTTGAGCAGTAGGCAAGCTGGTAGTACCTGCAATGGAATCAAGAACTGGGCATGATACACCCTTGGGACATTGCCTGAGGTTGGATTCCTGAAAATTGTTGGGAAACATCCATCGAACTTGGCAGTTTAACTGGCCAAGTTAGGTCATGACTGCAGTGATCCTCCAAAACCATCCAAAACCCACAATCATCCAGCCTCCAAAGCCCACTTGATGTGAGGCTCGAGGTTGCATGCTTTTATGATTTTTATGTTCATCGCCTTTTCCCAACCATATCCAACCATGCTTGACCCCTAGGCCCTGATGATTTTCCAACTGGTTGATGGGATCCTGGGCGCACGTGCTTCGGCCATTCCCAATGCACGGCAAGCGATCATCCACAATGATGTCGCGCCAGCATCCTCCCAGCCACAAGCGCACCAAATAAACCTGGAGATGGAATGAATTGGAATGACATGGATGTTTTTGGTCAGAAAAGGTTGGGCCACTTGGGTTACTTGGGTACCTGGAACATGGCCATGAGATGCCATGAGTATGTTATAGTTGAATTATGTTCAATTCATTGGCAGAAGACTCATGTCATATGTCGCGACTCTGTGACACCGCTTTCTTGACATCCGAGCTTTGCACCCCAGCTTCGTCAAAGTTCTGCTCCGGCAACAGCCTCACTGCCAAGAGCCAAGTGCCACAGTGCCATAGTCAAAGCCGGTCTCACTGCCGGGCTTGGCAGGCCGGCAAGACTGTGCAGTGCTTTAAGCTGTTGATTCAAGGCTGGTATGGCATGTCACATATATGAGATATGATAAAACATACATGAAGATAAAGTGCTCCCTTGGTCACTGCACAACTCAGCTTTCAGCATCTTTTGCGCATTCATTCGTCGCTCTGGCCCTTTGCCGCTTCCAGGGCTCTCTTGAAAAGCACGTTTTTCGAGACTACGTCCGCGGAGCTGCCATTCCACATCCACATCTGCCTGTGAACATTTCTCAAAATTCTCAATGCATCTCCCCAAAAAAAAGCATCTGAAAGAACATCTAAATCCATAAAGACATTTTTTGTTACTAGCAGCCTGGACATCTAAAAAGGACGTGCATGGCTACGTCGGAAACGCTGGCCGAACCCAATTGGTTCAGGCGCGAAGAAAAAATGTATCGTCTGAACGCTGCGCGACTTTGGCACCCTGTCACGAGTGACACTTCATTCAGCGAATATCAGCAAGCCAGATCATCACGTCTGGGAAACATGCCTCATTTGGTCCTGCAAAAAGATCTAAGAGCTCATGTCCACAGTCTCTCCCTCCTAGGGTCCTAGGGCCTTTAAAGGTCTTTAAGGGTCTTTAAGGTATCATGTCGAACAGGAGGCCTGTTTCCACTCATACTGTCACATGAAATTAGCAAATCAGGAGCCATTGCTCCCGCAGCCAGCATGGCCATGCAATTTGGATATGACAAATTATGAAAACACTGGAGTCTAATGTGGTTTATATGTGTGTTTATGATTATATCAGCAACTCTTTGCCATAAATTAAAACGATGTCCCAAGATGAAGCCGGACGATCATATGGTCACAGCTTCTCAAATTGGCGCGCTTCAGGCTCTGCGGAAAATCTGATGATCAGAAAATGTTGCTTCATCCGCTGCTTCTGCTCTTCGTTTACCACTTTCCATCATTTTTCATGGCTCTTCATTGCCTGCCACACATGCAAGATCTGACCGCAAATCTGTCATCCCCTCTCCTATATCAAGACCCCTGGAATAAATGCTCGTTTAGTATTGACATATATTGAAAATTATTGAAATGCATTTCGGGGGCCCAATCTGCAATCTGGGGGACAGTTTCATACTAGGGGAATGGGACTGAGAAGATATGTTATATATATATACATGATGCACGCATGTCATGTCATATCATATCCTGCCTGCCGTTGCATCTTCACAAGGATTGTGCAAAGCAAGAAGACAGCCTCGAAAAGCTGCAAGAGGGGTCGCAAAGATCCAACAAACTTTCACGGAAGGACATGTGGTGTTCTTTTGGACAAATACCCTCTGGTAATCAAACATTGCAATTTAAAATCCCCTATAAATGGAGGTTTTAGTAGGAAAGTAACCTATATATATGGGTAATTTTCTATTGCTATGCTTGATCACTAGAGGGCAAGTTCTTTTTTAACAAACTAACCTTTAGATATCTTCAACCAACATTTTTGGATGCATTTGGATTGGTCGGACAATGTTTTTCCGAATCAAAAGAAGTTCTCGCTGCATATCTATGTCAATTCATGGCTGGATTGGCTTCTGATTTCAACTGATTTCACCTTGCTGCCACCAGGTAGCGGTAAACAAATGCATGAGCAAAAAGAATCGTGCGGCGATCACCCGGGACCAGCCATCGAAAAACCGTTCCTCGCAGCACATCAATACCAAGGATTTTTTGTGATTTGTTAATTGTTTTGACAGTCCAACTGACCTGATCAAGAATTCTGTGGGTTGGAAGACCAGGATATACCAGGATTCAACCCCTGATTTAGATGATTAAGTGATATCATGTGATATCAAATGCCCAGTTTCCTGGTATCTTTCCTTTAGCCAAGTGCGATGGCAAAAATTGGGGCAAGCTCTTGCATTCATAGTTTCCTCAAAGTGAGTTGCGAGTCTGAGATCGACGTAGCCTTAGTCTCCACTGTCTGCAGCTCCGCAAATGGCAAGAAAATCACGGTTCAATGGATTTGTCAAATGGAAAATCTACGGGAAACCATAATTATTTTTACCACCAGATATATATGGGTTCCGGGTTTCCTGTAGATGTTCCCTTAAACCAATCCAATGGATGTTACATGAAATTCTGAGAAGCAACGTGTCACGACGCTGGTCAGGTAAAAACCATTGCCCGAGATCATCGTGAGCACCATGCCCAGCCAAGCCCTTAGCATCTTCGACACTGACTGGAAAGGTTTTGACACTTTGCTCACCAAGATAGTCGCACTCAAGCAGCTCATTGAATGGAATGTGTGTGTGTGTGCGTGTGTGTTCAGTCGCAAAGCTTTGACAATAAAGAATGTGAACATGTGTGAACATTCAAAAAATGTCCAGTGCCCAGCAACATTCAGCCGACCTCCGTGCACAAAAATCCGTGCAGCCAAGCCTCTGACGAACCTGGTGTGAAGTCCTGCGCTTGGGAGATGTGCCGATGCCATAGTTGCTATCATCATTTATCATATAATCACATGTATTAATTATATAATATATGTATATAAGTACACACGATATATGCACAAGTTTAAAATATATCAGTAAAACATGGAAATATCATCAAATGTCGATAACTGCTGATATAATCATGTGATTACTCAACTGTTACTACTGTCACTATGATGATTCTTACCGTCATTGTCGTTGGATTGTCACCTCGAAGAGCCCACCAGCGCACCGAATTGAGATGTCAACAGAAAGATTTCCTCAGCACGGTGCGGCCCACAGAGGGAGCTTTTCCATGGCTGGAAGAATTTCAAGATATAATTTTAATGATTTTAATGATCCAAATGGTGTTAGATGGAAAATCAAGGGACCATAAATTTGCATAAATTTGCCACTTGTTCTTTTTTTGTGCATCCACATGCAATGAATTGCAGGAAATCCATGGTGGCCCCCAAGCCAATGCAGGCACGCTGCTATTGCAAAATTGACGTGTTTTCCTTTGAGGATATTGTTGTAGTAGAGGAACCCAACCTCTGAAAGGCAGTGGTTATAGAAATCCCATGTGTGCAACTGCATGGCCCACTGTGACCAGGTGAACAGCCAACAAACGAAACAACGCATGTGCAAGAGCCATCATCGCTCTCCAGCCTCTCTTGCAGAGATAGTTCGGTCTCCAATCTTCAAAGGTGTGTCCCAGTGAATCAAGAAGTCAAAGCAAAGGTCGATTAGCTCACAGCCAATGGCCAGTCCAATCACAACCTGCAGGGCGAATGGGTACTTGCATGTACTTGCGTAGAAAAATCTTGCTTGGAAGATCTTGGAAGAGCATCTTCTAAGATTCTAATATCTTCTACATAGCCCACACGTGGGGATGCTGTCATGAGTCATGAGTCACTGAGTCGCCCAGTCAAGTGCGCTTAGATGCGCTAAACGCAGACCTGGACCTGGCAAGTTCATAGTCGCTGCGGCGCAATAAAGGTCCACATTTTGTGCTGGCCAGCTCTATAAAATTAATCACCTGCTTTAATATTATTCATGATCTGTGACTGATTCATCCATCTGCATGAGGACGAGCTATCTGAATTCGATTCGCTCGCACTGGTCCGAGTTCATTGGCATCGATGGCGGCACTCTAAGCTAGTGCCTAGCGGCTTAGCGCGAGTTTCTCGCGGGATAGCCTTACATAGCCTTACGGTTACGCTTACGGATTTTGCGACGGTGACATCTCCACTATCTATACATATAATCAATGATTATGCTTAGCTTGCAGGGTCTCTGATAGCACTGTGCTAGCGCTGGACTAGCACCACCATGGGGGCGTTTTCGTATGGCGATCATTGTCCCAGGCCACGACTTTGTGATCCATAGCATGTATGGATACATGAGTTTGTCCAGGTACCCCACAATTGAAATTTGATTGTCTATCATGGTTTACCATGATTTACCATGGATCTATATGGTCAGGGTTCAAGTTCATTGCATTCCATCAGGCTTCTCACGGTTGATCAGCATATATCACCATGTTTCATCAGTTGGGGGTTTCCATGGGTTTCCTAAGTCATCACTCTGGATGGTTTAAGAATGGCTCATGGAAAATCCCCAGTGATCATCCACCTTTTTTTGCCCCTTCGGTAGCACCAAGGTACCAGTCCCAGAGCGGCCACCAGTGTGGGATCGAGCCGTGGACTGAGGAGAGGAAAACACACCTGGGATACGGCCACCCCTGATGGTCACGGAAATTCGTGGGGATATTTTGGGATACATATCATAATGTTATGTATATAAATATAAAATATAAATATAAATATATAACATAATATGTTACATAATATGTGTACTGGATAATGTTACGATATATTATATTACGATATATTATGTATAATATCAAATTTATTATGCATGTACAATATACAGATGACCAACTTGATGCAGTATTATTTGGGTGTGTCTGAACATGAATGAAAATGGTGGATCAAACATGATCTAACCCCCCCAATGGCCATTTTAGATGGTAAGACTGACAATAATCTAAGGATATCTAAGGATTTGGGAAGTACCCTATTTTCAGACAAGCCCAAATGGATCCAAATGGCTAGAGGTTAAGAAAATTTAAGAAATATATCAGTGTCGCCAACACTGAAAACACCACCTTCAACCCACATTTGCTCTGCTCTCTATGGCTCATTTCTTGTCAAGATTTCTCAATAAGGGAACCTAAACAAGATAAACAAGGCCAACATGATTCCAAGATGTAGCCTTGTCGTTGATTACAGCATATTCCACTGCTATATCCTGCTCTCAAACAAAGCTCTTGAAAGTTCTCTGCAGCTCAGCCACCACGTGAGCAACCATGCAAATCACTGTGTCTGCCTGCAGTGGTTCCGGCGCAAGTGGTACTCAAAGACATGGAACATCACCGTCTTTCATGAGAAGATATCTATAAATGACATGTTTCATAACATTTTTCATGACTATATGATGCATCTAAACGGGGGCTGTCCGTTGCAAGGCTACATAAAGTATATCAAGTTCACCTTGACCAGCGATTGTCTCTTGGCGCCAAGAGACGACATCAACCTGTAGAAGAAAGTGTGAGAAAAGCGCGAATCCCACCAGCGAGCTAATCCAACAAAGCCTTGGAGATCGAGATGTGACATGTGGGATGGGTCAAGAACACCTATATCCCATAATGGGAATCCTTTAGAGACTTAAATGGTTGGTTAAACAAGTATATTTATAAATGTATGAATATTAATATAAATATATTTATTATATATATAATGGATTCATGACCATCCTCCTTTTATGCGAAAACAACCCGTCTGTTGACCATGGGACATATATTTCAACACATCTGTGTATCATTTTGTATCAGTTCTGGCGGATGAACATCCATTGAATCCATTTTGCATCTATTCTGGTGTTCACCATCTGGAAACGACGTGCTGAAAAGTGCATTGCGTACCAGGACACAACAAGTGCGTCTCTGGAAAGAGAGGCCTTGTGACACCTTGGTGATGCCCAACTGATCCTACAGTGGATTGTCATGGAATGTCATGGATCTGAGCATTAAAGATTGCCAACCCAAGGTGCCCGGTCAGCTCCCTTGGTAAACCACCCTGCTTGTGTCCCAGCGACTTTTCGGTGCACCCACTGACATCACAACCACCGGGTTTTTCAGCTCGGGTGGCTCCCATTTGATTCGTGCTCAATTGCTGCGGATATCCATGGACCCTGCCGACTTGGGGATTGGAATTGCTAGACTACTGTCCTCTAAATATGTATACATATGTACATATCAAAAAGTATAATAATTAATTACTTATTATAAACTATGTATATATATATAATTATATATGCAGATACAGTCGAGACAGTAGAAATATATAAATCAAGAAATTAATCAAGATATATTGTCTGAATAAACACGAGACCTGAGGCACTGGCCGCTGCACAAGCCTTCCGCCCTGAAATTCCGCCATCGCGGCCAACGAAGACAAGAACCAACAATCTCCCAGCCTGAGATGCTGCTCAGAACCCCAAGAAGCAGGAATGCAGAGTCCAACTTCGATATAGTAACCCCCAAATTTGCTCCAAAATCATCAAAAAGTGATAAAAAGCACTTAGCATTTTTAGATCATTATGTTTAGATCCTTTAGCAGGAATTTGGTGTTCGTTCTACTGTCGTTTTGTCCCTTTTCGGGGGGTTCTGTAAGCCAACTGGCAGCCGTGGGACTCTCCCTGCTGCACATCATCTGCACGTGGCTGACCGCGAAGAAGCTGCCAGTCCTGAAAAAGGGTGCTGTATCCAAAACACGCTTTTGACTCGACTCTCGCATGAACTCGAAGGCCCATAATGACACTGCCCTGATCTGCCCTGCATACTGGTGGTGGGGTCAAGGCATCTGAAACTAAAATGGGATGATGGCAAAGATTCTGGTCGAAGGTAAACCAAAGCCAGCACTCAGAGATCCAACTTTGGGGATAACATGGGATAACACACAAGAAGTCTGCGTGGAGTTGGAGGAATTTTAATAGATGGTTGGTTGAAGATAATTTATAAATGCATCCAGCAACCCAATTGCAGTCCTCCCTACGCCACAATACTCTCCCATCATGGGCGCCAATTTCATGCGGCCTGCACCACTTTGTGACACGACCTTAGTGCATCACTAATTAGCAGGCTCTCAGAGGACTACAGTCCCAACATGTGGCAGCTGATGTAGCTTGACATACCCTCCGGCAATCAAACATGGCAATGGAAAGTTCCCCAATTCATCGATGATTTCCACCCAAAAAAACAGTTGCAACCTCCATTTTGTTCGGGGATTTCCCGGCTAGCAGTGTTTGATGGTCGGATAAACAATCCCATCTTTAGCTCCACACCGACGTGTTGTGGTGGAAAGCTGTCATCAATAAACTGTTGCCCACGATGAGATGAACGCAAGGCATGAAGTTCGCCAAGTCTGGCACGGTGCGTCCCGTTTCAAACTAGTTGGGTGGGAAACAAACAAATGTGTATAAGTTTAGGTATAACCATGATAATCCCCAGCTGGGATATGATATAGCTAATAAACCCCATAAAATCATAAGTGTCCATAATTAAGTATGATAACATAAGCACTTGTAAGCGGAACTGCGCCCCCAAGTTAGAAGATTCTAGAAGATTTATCAAGATTCTAGAAGCACATTTTATGGCGATCAGGCCCGGTCTCGTTGATGACTTTTATGAATGCAACCGCGGGCCGGTGCTGTATTCGTTCATTCTTCCTCCCTGTAGAGGCTTACCCGGGTGCGCGGGCGGTGTGACAACACAGCCGCACAAATCTGCAGCCATACCATGTCCCGACTGACTCGATTGACCACCCTGAATCTTCCCAACAGCACTCTGCACATGGTGGTCATACTCCGCCATATCCAACAAGATTCCTTGTAGGTAGCGAGTCTCAACCTCTGCAGGTAAGTATAGCCCCGAGGCTATGTCCTTTGCAAACATGCAGCGGATGACACTTGGAGACACATGGTGTACAATCCAGGTTTGAGCTGTGAGCGGCAGCCAGCAGTTGTTTGGATGGCTTTCCTCTGTACAGCACTTTGCGTCCATTGCAAAATGAAGTTCGTCGCGATCATAGAGAGTTATTGATGTGACTGCCCTGTCGTAAATCAGCTGCCACAAATAGAAACCGTATGACACATCCTCCACCTTCCAGATGATTTTTTGGGGGGAAAGCTTCGAGAAAATAAGTCATCAGGCATTACCTAGAATTGGCCAATATGAAATATTTCCGGAGACCAACTTCTATAATATCCACATTGCATCACATCTGGCATCCTATGGCATCCTATGGCATCCTATGGCATCCTCTAGCTTATTCCCCAAACGATGAGGCTTCAACTTCAACTGCCACGTGGCTCCCTGGCATCCAGCCTTGATTTTCTTGAGAGGCCGCTTCTCCTCCTCCTCTGCAATGAGTCGAACGAGGTCCATTGACATTGCCAGCCCTGCGCCCCGAGCATAGGGTGGAAACACCGGTTCCGGCCAGATCTCCGGCGCCGTGTAGTGCGGATCCGACACGTCACGAATCACCAGGCCACTGTAATCGAAAGCACCCCAGTACAGCTCAGCTCGCTGAATCCCGGAGAGTCGGCTCAGGACTGAATGCGGTCGAACATATAAGTCGTCATCAAATTTTAACCAGAACTGCGCATCCGAATGGTGCGCCACCCACAGCAAAGCTGCTAAGCCCTTCTTTCCAATGGGATACTCGTCAGTCGTCCCAATCAGGAAGACCATGTCATCAAAGTAATCTCTTTCGCGACGCAAAAGGTGATCGAGTTCACTGTCATCGACAGCAGTGCCTGCAAGAAAAAACCTGTAGGGGATACCATGAGCTTTGAGAATTGGAAGCCACGTGTCCCGTAACGCCATGCGTCTTCCAAAGTTCTTCTTCGCAGAGTATATAGACACAAAAGCCTCAGCTGCAGAGATCGCCTCAAGGCTTGCTTTTCAACAGAAGCTGCAAACATTTGACAAACCGTCTGAACAAGGGTGACAAGCTCGGCACACCGCATCCGGCGGATTGTTCAATATCATAGCTGTTACATCTCTGCAATCTTGTCATGAAGCATTGCTCGAATCTGTGCAAAAATCTGAGACCCCCAAATGAAGTGCCTTGCCTTGTGCAGGGTAAGGCCGTTAAGAGAAATATCCAAACTTGAACCACTCAAAACATACCACCCCACCCCGGAAAATTGAACAGAGCTGCGAAAAGCTGGATTCAGGGACAGACCTGGATAGACCATTTAAGCCTGGGCACAAGTGGAGGTTGTGGGCTTCTGAGTGCATGACAAGCCATGGCTGCATGACGCTGCAATCTTTGTCGGAAGGGATGCTTGTACCTGGTGGTTTCACAGGACGGACAAGGTGGGAAAGTAGTCGGATTTTAGAGAGGAGCCCAGAACAATGAAGACAAATTGGGTCATTTACAGTCAATTCTATTGGCACGGTTTATTCGTTAATTGTGTTTATTTGCGATATGTTTACTGGCAAGAGGATGCAAGAGGCACCTTCAACCGAATTCCAACCCATACTCGTTTCGTTCTACGTTGTTCCCTCCGCCTCATGTAGAAGAACTCTTGCACGATCTTGACTGAGTTGGCGTACACATACAAGGCGTCCGCAGGTGCAGTGAGCATGAAAGAAATCGCTTGCTCCACTGAAAAGTCTCGGAACTTTGCGATGGCAAAGGAAAAATATCGAGTGTAATCCAATTTGTGATGTTTCCCCACAATAATGGGCACAGTGCCATGGGCTATGCAATCAATGAGGCTCTGCGGAGGAACCCCAGTATCTTGGTCCAGAAGTAGCAGTGCCGTAAACGTAAAGTTTGCAAAGGCACGGTTTCGAGTGATGAAGGTTCCGTCATCGATAAAGTAACTCGCTGGCATCATGACCTTGACATCTTCAAATGCTTGCTGAAGCCAGCCTGTGTTGGCAACTGCCGGCAATAGCACCTTGGTGTGCCAAAGGCAAGTCGAAACAAATCGAACTGAGATGCCCAAACCCTGGCCCTGGCATTTGACAACTCCAGTTGTGTCTGTCGCAAATGTCGCAGTGAGGTGACTAAGGCAGTGACAGACATACCCTCCCTTCGCCACTCGAGGGGGGCAGCCTCTTTCAATTGGGCCAGTTCTCGCGACATGTCGCCCAGGGCGAAATCCCGGTTCTCCAAGAAGTAGAGTTTTCCTTGTGCTTCAAGCCACGGGACCATCTGAGCATCATCAGTCATGATGATGTCCTGATGATACTGGCTCCAAGCTGACCACCAAGCGCAAAATTCCCAGAATCAGTGACTTTCGTCTGCTGGCCATCAATCAAACTCTGGGACTCACATGTCAATCAATGGATTGTGTAAATCTGCAAATCATGGATTTTCCTACGAAATATGGTGGTCCCTTAAAACAATCCATTGATGCAAACTAATCTCAAACAGAGCAGCAAAGGCATCTGCTGGCCCAGGCAGCTGCTGAGAATTGCCCAGAACAGTGGGCCAATGCAGAACTCGGCATGCATCAGGCGTCGCATGTGCCTCACCCAAGACAGTTAAAGCCAAGAAAAAATATGCAGATAGAGAAGAGAAGAGAAGAGACGAGACGAGACGAGACAAGACGAGACAAGACGAGACGAGACGAGACGAGGAGAGGCGAGGCGAGGCGAGGCGAGGCGAGGCGAGGGGAGGGGAGGAGAGGAGAGGATAGATAGATAGATAGTGCTATGTAATGTATTTAATACACGTAATGTATGTAGTGTATGTAATGCATGTAATGACATGTAATGTACGTAATGTACGTAATGTACATAATGTAACGCGGCATGTAATGTCTGCGATGTCTGCGATGTCTGCAATGCCTGTGATGCCTGTGATGCATGTAATGCATGTAATGCATGTAATGCATATAATGCATGTAAATGTAGTGAACTGTCATGCAGTGTAACGTGTAATATTGTGTGATATTATGTAATATAATTATGTTATTTCCGTCTTATCTATCTATAAATTAATCTGTGTTCTTTCTTTCTTTCTTTCTTTCTTTCGTTCTTTCTTTCTTTCTTTCTTTTCTTTCTTTCTTTATTTTTTTCTTTATTTTTTTCTTTCTTTCTTTCTTTCTTTATGTTCTTTCTTCTCCTATCTATCTATCTATCTATCTATCTATCTATCTATTCTATTCCTATCTACTGTAGCATGCCTGTATCTATGTATTTATGTATGTTTGCATGTATATGTGTTTGTTTGTTTGGATATATATAATCACATGTGATTGATTTAAACGAAATAGCACTGTAAGAACACCAGCTAAGTCGTCCCTTGACCGTGGCATTTTTGGCCTTGGAGAAGTTGATAGCATCATAGATTTCCACTCTGCGAGCTGACACCGCTAGCAGCCATGGCAATGTCTTGAGCATGGCATCTCACTTTGGTTTACCAAACACATTTTAAGCGAAGCTTGAGCCATGAAAACAAGCAGAAACCCAAACACTCAACGCTGTCCCGTACTAAGAATGTCATGCCATATATTAGCAATTCGAATTGAAAAATGAACTGCACATCCAAAATGTCCAAAGAATTGCTTGGCGAGGTCTTGATCAATATAATGCCTAGGAAAAAGAACCACCAGTCTATGAAAAATAAGGGGGGCCCACATTTTCGTCGTGACTTATCACGATTTTGGGGGTGACACTTGGTAACCCCTCCAAATAAAGTCTGGGGGTATTCATCCAGGGCTGGCATTAGACTCATTAGTACATTAGATCATTAGACCTTGCCAATCTATCCATAGAAATCCATCTATGAAGCGTCAACTGTGAAGGACCCAGAGACGGCACCCAAAAGTCCGCCTGTCATCTGGGTCCGCTGCATGTCCTCTTTTTGGTGAATTGTATCCTCGCTGCTGAAGATCCAACATTCACATTGATGTGGTGCATCTGTGTGAATCCATATGAATCTGTATGACAATGTCGATGTTGTTAATATTTATTGGTGATTGTCCGATGCAAATGTGGTATGTCAATCCAATGTTGCCGATTTTTTCTGACATGGTCCCGACATTTTCTCGAGACGTCTTGGGCTCTATGAATTTCTATGACTATGATGAATTCTGTGGCAAATCTGACACGTCTCTCTCCATCGCCGTCTGTCAAGACTGCCACACAAACATTTCATGATAGATGTATACTAATGTCACCATGTTTATGGGTGGGATTGAAACCATCCCCAGTCATGGTAGGTTTAGCGTTCAGGGCTTCCCACATTCAAAAGTGATCAGTGTGTATGACCTGGTTTAGTTTTATGATGGTACCAGTCTTATGATGTTACCAGTGTGACCTACGTTTCATGAATTATGATACAGAAATATGATAAGTATGATAAGTATGTATGTATTATGATAAGTAGTTAATAAAAATAGGGTAACTCATAGTACTAAAATGTACTAAATCCATTGGTTCATGGGGCTTCATCTACCAATTTCCCACCTGTCCTGAGGATGGACTGCTTGGATCCAAGGGCGTTCCCGGTGTTCCCGGTTTCCGCAAAAAGGCATGGATGTCACAGGGTCGCACCTCACTTAACGGGACATGTGACATGCATTTGTTATACATACATGCATGCATATATATATATGTATATATATGTTATTAATGATATACAAAGTCAATAAAAAAATATATACTTTTATCATTAACTATAATATAAAATGATAGTTTTAGTATAGATAGTTTTAATATAGTGTATATAGATAGATCATACTGGTAGATACGTGACATGATGACACACGTACATATTGCGTTGAAGGCTGCACGACTTGGAGTCGTGACCCGTGCAAGTGCGGCCAGCGCGAAGTGAGGGGTGGGCTGTCATGTCGAACGGAGCGGTGCAATTTCGAACAGTTGAATCGTTTCAAATGTAGAGTTGTGGCTTATGAGACTTCATAACAGTTGTGATTTATATAATTGTAATTGTTAAATTGAGTTGTCATTGTGTTGAATTCCTTTCACTCATCGTATTGGTGACATGCAAGGCTAACATATATTAACGTGTAAAACCATAATATGCATCTATATTGATATATGCAGGCATATGCATGGATGTATGCATGGATGTATGCATGCATGTATGCATGGATGTATGTACGCGCGTACGCACCTACCTACTGCACCTACGTATGTGTAGTTATGTATAGTTATCCGGAACGAGTATGTACAGTCATGTATGTAGTTGGCCATGCAGTTGCATATTTATATGTATAAACGAATTTATAACAATACATACATACCATACGGTGCCATGCCATACCACACCACGCCACACAATACCAAACCATACCGTACCATACCAATACCATAGCATACCATACCATATCAATACCATACCATTACAACCATTGAAAACATTACATACTTTGCATACATTCCATACATTGCGTACGTTACATACATTACATACATTACATACATTACATACAATTACATACAGTACATACATTACATACAAAACATACATAACATACAAAACATACAATACATACAAATTATACAAGAGCAACAATACAGACAATACATACAATACATACACAATACATACACAATACATACAATACAATACAATACAATACAATACATTCCATTACCTTACATTACATATATAGATATACATATACATTTGTATATATATATAATTATATATATATATTTAGCGGCGGACAAAAATACATACTTACTACTCGCAATGTACATGGCCAAAGTGGGTGCTCTATCGGTTGTGAGGTTTGTGCTTCCACGCTATGTGTAAAAATAGGGTATCGGTAAGTGGGTGGCCCCCTATCGGTTGTGAAAAAATCAACACAAATTTGAACATCCCAAGTCCAATCCCTACTACTTTAGTCATAAGCTCACTTTGTCGGTCACTCCTACTATATATATAAAGATGCATCTGTTCCATTTGTTCCACTCCGCAGCGATTTTGTCAGAAAATTAAATAAAAAACAAAACCTTCTCAGGAAACATCCATCCCCTTTCATCCAGACTCAGGCTATT
>Ga0126342_10010256_pt1 | contig 16757 bp, 22 predicted proteins | sample Cyp1metagenome_FD_92528 | JGI IMG/M metagenome (GOLD analysis project Ga0126342, IMG submission 92528) | Coral microbial communities from Lord Howe Island, Old Settlement Bay, Australia - Cyphastrea 1 metagenome | ecosystem: Host-associated > Invertebrates > Cnidaria > Coral ... | reverse complement strand
CTGGGTGGAAAGAACCATGTAATCATCCCCTGCGTCCAACTCCGTCCCAATCAACGAGAAGGAGCCCACGGTGCCAGTCTCGCTAGCCACTGGACTAGAAGCCGCCATGGACAAAACAAAAGGATCGGAGCGTGTTTTTCGAAAGTATTGGATCGCAGGGGGAACAGCTTGAGCCAAAATGGCATTTTGGCAACTATATCGTCAACACATTACTTGCTCTCCACAAGTTCCAAGCAAAGAAACAAATGTATGTATGTATGTATGTCTGTCTGTCTGTCTGTCTGTCTGTCTGTCTGTCTGTCTGTATGTGTGTATGTATGTATGTATGTATGTATGTATGTATGTATGTATGTATGTATGTATGTATGTATGTATGTATGTGTGTGTGTGTCTGTATGTATGTATGTATGTATGTATGTACGTATGTACGTATGTACGTATGTGCGTATGTGCGTATGTGCGTATGTGCGTATGTGCGTATGTGCGTATGTGCGTATGTGCGTATGTACGTATGTACGTACGTACGTACGTACGTACGTACGTATGTATGTATGTATGTTGCAATCATAATCAACCAGCATCCATCACCTCAGACCGCTTTCAACATCGTTCCACCAGCTCTTTCCAGTCCTCAGCCGTTGCCTTTGGAACTCCTCGGGCCGGTTTCAGCTCGAGGAGCACTCGCTGCCTTGGAGAAGGCCCGAAGGGCCGAAGGGGAAGTTCTGGGGACATCTAGCCATCGTTGCCATTTGGTCAAAACATGCCATGTGGGAATCCTCTAACGTATCATGTGATGTGGCCAACCATTTCACAGGGGACATTATGTGGGATATATCTTTGATGGGATATATCAAATTAGCCTGATGATATATGGGGTACGGTCGTCCATGCCCTGCCCAGATTCAACCCCAAAATTGCCAAAATAGAGGCCCAAAGCATTCCCCACTTTCAACCCCAAAATCGGCAAAATAGAGGCCCGGAGCCCTGCCCATATTCAGCCCCAAAATGATCAAAATAGAGGCCCAGAGCCTCGCCCAGATTCAGGCCCAAAATGGCCAAAATTGAGGCCCAGAGCCATGCGGCCCCAAAATTACCAAAATAGAGGCCCGGAGCCTTGCCCAAAATGGAGGCACGAAACACAGCCGCCAAAAACAAGCAAGAATTTAGCAAAAGCGGTTTTGAAGAAAAACGGCGCCATAAGCAAAGCATTAGGCGGTCGCTCTACTGGCCAAGAAGCGCAAAGGGCGTAAAACCAAGAAATGCCAAACACCACCTGCACCAAAACCTCACGATCCCACGCGTGAGGCGTCACGATGCGGGATCGTGAGGTTTTGGTCCCGGTGGGTTGGCGCAATTTCGGGCCAAAGGGCGGTTTGCACGTTTTTGGTTATAAGTAAAATGCTATTGTTTTTGCTACATCGGCAAACCGTACCGCAAGCGAGCAGCCCAAAACGGTGAAAAGCGTCAAGCCTAACAAGCCCAAAAAAGGACAAACAACAGAAGAAACAAAGCAGCCCAAAAAGCGATATTTAAAACAATAGCAGTTTGCTATACTTTGCAACCCGAAAAGCCAAAAATGCCAAAATCTAGGGAAAACCCACACAGAGACACAGAACGAAAAAGCAAAGGAAAAAAAAAACGAAAAACAACCAAAAAGAACGAAAACCAAGCAAACGAAAAAACAAAGAAAAAAAACATTATCAAAGTATGCCATAGGAATCCTTCTCATGGGCATATTAACTTCCATCAGAATACCGATGACCATTCCCCCACATTTTCCAAGTTTGTCATACAACTTTTGACTATGGCACACATGCACACATGGTCTAAGTAGCGAAAATTGGGGCAGGCGGTCAGGAAACAAAATGAGGGGTTTAAAAAGTTCCCAACATGTTTCTTTCTTTAGTTTTACATGGCTTTAACCAACATTTTTGTTGGGTTTTACATGGTTCTACTGCACCAGTCACTCCAAAAGACCAGTATCTCCCCTGAGTCCTCCACGTCAACTGCACCTCAGCGGCGCTGTGCAAGGCATCCCAGGAGGCTTCCCGACCTCAGCACCGATGGGGTATAGTAGGGGTATACTTGTCATATATTTTTCAATATCCCTCAGTATACTTGTCATGCTTACCCCAATTTTTTTTCTGGGGGTATGTTTTATATATTTGTATATATATATATATATTATATATATTATATTATATATATATTATATATATATTATTATATATATTATATATTATATATATATATTATATATATATTATATATAATTCTTAATCATCACCCATATTGGTTGTGGGCTTGGCATCCCAACCGCACTTCTGGCAGCTCCAGGTAAGGCCCTCCGGCCGCGCTTCTATCTTGTGGCCAGAGGGCAGCACCTGGATACCATTGCCATCCCTCCAACTGACATGAAAATGTTGGAAAACGACTTTCCAAATAGACTGATTCTTAGCGTCTGTGTTTGGGGGGGTATCTGTTATCATCGATCATTATCGTTATGGTGACTCGATTTACTTGTCACAATGGCATAATGAACAGCATACACCGGTGGATTGCATGTGCACTCACTGGTAATCTGAAGCTGTGACCGAACCCAGGGCACCGCAAGCATCACAGGGCCTTTGCAGATATCAGTTTTACCTACTGACCACTGGCTTCAAAAGACGATCATATTTCGACCTCCTGTGCAACCGTAAGTCTCGTCAAGTCTCCAGCCAGTTCCTCAAAAAATAGGTGTTTGCAAACACGTCCGGTAATGTAAGTAAGATAGATCTCCAAAAAAAATAAGAAAAACATGTCTGCCATTTCTTTTAAGTACTTCATCTACAAACGGGCCGTTTTCCAGCCGCTATCAGAGCAACCCAAAGCTGTCCGAGGTGGCAGCAACGCTCGACACTGGTCAGGACCTTAGCATCTTCACTTCGCGCCAGTGGGACTGAAAAAATGCCTTCCATCCAGAGTCTGAGAAGGGATGTCATTACATTTGTGTGTATAATATACATATATATATATATAGTTCTTTATATATATATATCTCTCTCTCTCTCTCTCTCCCGATCTGATTATGTATATATGTAGGAATTGATTCACTTTGTAATTTAATGAATTTATTTATAAACTTTCTTCAATATGTGTACATATGAGAGAGAGAAAGAGGGGTAAAGTGGAGTCTTTTTCCTCATCGCAGGCAAGAGCCATGGTAGGCATCTCATGACTAGCGACCTCACAGAGCTCCGACGTCTTCAGGGCGTGGCCAAGCGGATCTTCACACCGCACATCGTTACATCTGTTGGAACATCAGGGCTGACCAGATGGACAGGGCGACTATATCAAGATAAGATCAACGAATAGCCAGTGTCGTGGCTTCTGGGACTCCTCTGCCACTCCTCCAGCTGAGCCCGTATCTTCAAGTAGTGCGGCATAGATGCATGTTCCTCTCGCCCTGCAGGGACTGGCAGCGTGGCGCAATAGTGTCAAACATGCGAAACTCACCCAGCATTTCAACAAAGCATCGTGCACATTGAATGGATCATTCAAATAGAAACCGAAAATCTGATACCCCGCATGACCTTATCAATCATATCCTGCAGTAAGCTACTTCCCCCAAACAAAAAAACGTCTCAAGTCCGAACATCCTGCTGCTTCACGGAAGGCTTCTAGCACCACCCAGCGTGATGCATCCGTCGTGTTCTGCCACAGGTGGAACCGCGCCGTCTTCGACTCCAGGTGTTCAACGGCCGCGGCTTCCTCAGTCAAGCCTTGTGCGAAGGCCACCACGTGCTGCGGCAAAATGTCGAAGAACACAGCGTAGTACAAGGCATCCTCCAAAATGCTGGAGGATGCATATATATATATATACATATCATAGTATAGTTTAGGTTAATTAGTATAATTTAGTAATATATCATGGGGATGCAATATGATGTACTGGGATAATGGAGCTCCTTGATGCAATATGGGGTAGTGGGATAATAATGGAGATAGAATAATATAATATAACGGGCTATGCAACCAACTTGATATGGATGTGTCTGAAAATTGGACATACCTCCAAATGGCAATTTTTGTAGGAAAAAAAATATGATTAACACTGCAGTCACTGGATTTTGGGGATACCCTTTGCTCAAACAGGCTTCTGGTCCTCACTCTACAATTTTCCCCGCGAAAAAAGGATCCCTTGTGTGTATGTTGTACCCATGCCTTGGCCACTCGTCGACTTATAGCAATTAAGTCCCTGTGAATGTTACAGATATGATATATAATATATGTATTATATATATATATATCTGGTTGGTGGTTTCAACCCCTCTGAAAAATATGAGTTCGTCAGTTGTAAATGATTATTCCCAGCATATGGGAAAATAAAATCCATGTTCCAAACCACCAACCAGATATAATTATGTTGTAAAACGAAATGTCTGCAGGACTCCATGTTTGTTTCCGGCGTCCTCCATGGGTCCAACGAAGTCGTCTCCACTGAGCCAGTGTCCACTGGCAGAGGCCGTCGCCGTGGGCGAAGGAAACGCTCGCTGGAAGATTTCGGACTTCAGGGGCTTCAAAGTCATCGGAAGATCAAGCTGCCTCAGATCCAAACTGCCCATGTTTTCCTTGTTGCTGATGCACTGATGGTTGTTAAAGTATGTTAAAGTTCTTAAGCCACGCAGGTTGGGGATGCCAAGAGTTCAACAAAAATTCTATGCTCAAAGCCCATCATTCCATATCATTCCATATCATTCCTATCCAAGCATATCATCATATCCAAGCCACCCTTCATGAGGTACATCCCGGTGATAGTCACAGAGAATCCAGGTTGTAGGATCCTCTCTGGACTGGAGCACTTCAGTGTGGAGTCCCATATCTGAGCTCCTCCTAACCACGAGGCCAAGGATCTCAGAGACCCCACCTGACGTCACCTTGACCCAGGTGAGGCTCAAATAAAGTCTCGAAAGGAAGTCATCTGCCATTGCGGCTGGGGTAGACTATAGAGGGACTTCATGAAACATGATGCTCTTTAGGTGGGGCCTTGGTGAAACTTCGTGTACCAAGGTCCGGACTAGACTTAGCACGTAAGTGCTTCTTAGATCTTGAGCTCACATGCCCGAGGACATGAAGATGAAGCAAGTGCTGACAATTGATATTGATCGTCATCATCAGCAGCAGCATCACCACCATCACCATCACCATCATAATCATAATCAATCATTCCGGTTGAGTATATATATATATGTGTGTATATATATATATGTATGTGCATATATAATTATATATATACATACTTGAAAGAACCCAAACATTGAACCAACCAACCGACCAAACAGTTGTTGCTAGGCCTTCGAACTGCGACAGCGGACGCAAAGACATTGGAAGCCCCGGTCTTGAAGGAGGAAGGTTCGTCGCACGTCCGCACCCATCCACCTCCAATCAGCTCCCTTGTCACGAGATGTTGGCAGTAAACACTGGGTCTACCCTCCAGTAAACTGTGATAGCTATGGAAATCATGGAAAAGCACAGTGTTTTGCTGGTAAATATTCTATAAATGGGCCATTTTCATTTTCCATAGCCCTGTTCGTTTACCAAAGGGCATTGACTGTCAACTACTTTACCGCAGCCACAGAGGCAGAAATGTCAAACGCGTGGATCTTGAGCGTCGAAAATGGACATATTGAGACGGGTGTCAGGCCATAGCACCTATGAATGCTGAAAAAATCATGGAAAAGTTCCAAAGATCTGATCTGGGACCCCAAAATCCAGCCAAACTGGTCCAACGGTCTGCTCCGACGAGAAGAATGAATTCTGAATTTGCAGCGCCCCAAATGTTGGGACACTCTTCACCACAGGACTCAGCATCTGGCCAAAGACCGGTGTCTTGCAAGTACCAACTGCCTGCATCGGAGATCATGTCTGCAGAGGCGAAACTTAGGGGGAACAACGGGAACAACTGCCTTCCAACCCAGATCTTGGGATATCCCAGGAGCAACCTTCCTCCATCTCTTTTCGCCCTCAGTCAGAACCCCCATGGCTTCAGTCCCTTCGGACGCAAGTGCATCCAAGAATTCCACACAGGCAACTTGGCAGCCAGCAATGTCAGCTGAGTCCAAAGATACTTGGAGCAGAGCTGCATCACTAGCCGTTCCAGATGCTAGGTATAAAACTTGCTGCCAAAGATTTCTCCTATGACAGGCGCTGACTGCATTGGTCACTGCTACGGTGTCCAGGATGATGCGAGATGCCGCCGCATCCATGAGCAAATCCATGGCCTCAAATGGCCTTCCCGCCACTGCACATGAAGCCAAGGCTGCGCCAAAGCTCAATATGTCGGGCTGAAGGTTACGGAAGTCCAAGCCCATGCTGCCACCCTGCAGCAACTGGATGGATTGAAGCCAAAGGCCTTCATGGCTACACAGACTCAAAATTGTGTTGCACGTCACCACATCCACTTGCAGCCTGTGCTTGGCGACGGCTTGCCGTGCAAAGTTCAAAGCTCGGTCCGTCACGTGGCTGGAACTGCAGGCAGTGAGAGCTGCATTCAGTTCCACCGGACCCAGAGCTAAGCTGGCCGAGGTTTCAGCCAATCCCAGCGCCAGACTCCAGCTGCGGCCCCTTTCGCATGCACCCAATGCGGCCCCACAGGTCACTGAATTTGGTTGGGTGCCAAAATCCACCAAGTTGTTGTAGAGGTGTACAGCTCGTTCCCAAGCTGCCGCAACCCCATAAGCACTGATGCAGGCACTCAAAGTCACCACAGATACCATTTTGGGATGGGATTTCACCAGACAGGCCAGCTGCCACTGTGCGCATCTCCATTGGTACCCCTTTCCATAGGCACTCAACATGGCATTGAAAGTCACAGCATCTTCAGTTACACCAAAGCAGCTGAGCCCTGTGGCCAGCATGTTTTGTGCATGTCTCCATTCCCCGTTCTTCTCAAAGATCGTCATCAACGAATTGCATGAAATAAGATTGGACTTCAGGCCTTCTGCCCGCATCGATTGAAAGAGAATTTCCCCGCTGCGCCAGAGACCCACACAATCCTCGCTGCCAAAACCACCAAGAACTGCATTGACAGACACATCATTCTTCCACGAACAGTCACCAGAGTCAGCCAGCAGCGATGTGGCACTGATCCACTTGCCAGCCTTGCCACAAGCGCTCAACACGGCATTGCCCAGAATCGTCTCGGGCATCAGGCGCCTGCAGGGCAACAGCTGCAGCCCTTCCAAGGCGATCCGCCAAGCAGCAGCAGCAGCCTTTTCGCAAGCACTGAACAGGGCACAGTAGGTGAAGGAGTTGGGCGCATCTGCAGGGATGGCATCCCCAAAAATCCCCGTGGCATACAGGGATGACCTCTCCTAAATGACATCTAAATGACCTCCCCAATGATGACTGGCCCCTTAAGACAGGGTCATTTAGGACTGGCCTTGCCCAAGGATATCTTAAAATCAACATTGGATGTCTAAATCTTACCCAATGATTTTAAGATATTTTAACCCCTGTTTGATGACTGGCCTTGCCCAAGGCCGCTGGTCACCGACAACGCCAGCTTCCAGCGCAATGGCACTCCCAAGGCGTTGATGCTGGTGCTCCAAGAAATGATGTCCACTGACATTGGCGTGGCGCCTCAACATATGGGATCTGGCATGGCTACAATGAAATCTTCTGCCGCATTTGAAGATCTGTTTTGACTATCTTATCAGTAATCTTATCCGTTTATGTCTTGGAAATATTTCAGGATACAAAAGGTGAATTGTGTAGTTGCGACAGGGTGCTCATTGCTTGATATCATATTTGTGAGGCAAGGTGCACATCAGCCGCACTAAGTCAAAGCACTTCTGCCATTCAGCTTCCCTTTGACAGCTGCTCAGCACTGTATTGCAGGTGATAATCTCCATCTTCACCCCAAACTTCTCAGCTTCTCCCAGCAATTCGACTGCATTCTGCCATCTTCCCACCCTCTCCTGGATCCTGACCTCAGTTCCCCATGCCACGACGTCGCGCTCCAAAGCACAGCAGCTTCCCACCAGCTGCAGCTGTAACGCCAGCGGCCAGCAGCCGCTGCTGGCCGCGCTGCTTGCAGCGTTGCAGCTGTAGCGACTGGGCCGCACGCTGGCGAAGAGCTGCTGTGCCAGCAGCAAGGCCTTCAGCCATGATGCAGCCACGCGGCCCAGCGCGGTGATGCCGGCATTGAAGACGGCCTCGAGCCGGGGAGAAGGGGCAGCATCTTGGCACTGGCACTAGAATGACATTATATTTATACGGGCACACACACACTCTCTCTCTCTCTCTCTCTCTCTCATCTCCATAAATTTCCCCGAGCATCAAAACCATCAAAACTACCCAAAGCGTTCAAAAAGCAGCATGTTTTGCTTAAAAAGATCGATCCTTCATGATCTTTCAGCCGCCAGGGCACTGCATCTGGCTGAACGTTGTTTGGCTGCAGCTGGCCCACAGACTCGACAGCTTCACGCCAGCAACTGCGCCGCCCCAAGGAGGAGATGGAACTGGTTGCTGCCTTCAGCGTCTCCCACGGAGTCTTGGAAAGGAACCTTCCGGTTTCACAGCTTTGCTTTTGTCCATACGAGTCCATAGAAGGGAAGGTTGGCATGTGTATCCAATGCAAAATATAGTATACATTACAAATATATATATGTATGTATGTATGTATGTATGTATGTATGTATGTATGTATGTATGTATGTATGTATGTATGTATGTATGTATGTATGTATGTATGTATGTATGTTATATATATATATATGCGCATATCGATCAGGCATCTATGCCTTCACCCACGCAAACCTGTCAGTACAGTTATGCTTGTCGTGTCACGAGCCACAAAAAATGGAAAATGACCCCTGAAATTTTTCTGGAAGACGTCTTTCTTCATTTGGCAAATTGGGAATGTCCATGTAGGCTAGTAACGGCTAGTAGTTGCAAGAAAGAAGGGAATGTTATAAACAGCCAGAGCAACGCAGCCAGCGGCATTCGGCAGCCAAAGTCAGGGACAGCTGCCAGGGTCAAACTGCCACCATGTCGCCCCGCCGGCTCTGCCAGCTGAGCTTTTCCATGACATTTGGAGGGCACGAAACAAACTGCACCTCGCAGCTTTCAGGTCTTGAGCCGAAAAAAGATTGTTCAAATTCAACCGCAAGACCATGTAGCGTAAAGTGCCTAATCCACTCCCCCTGATACTAAATACCGACTCTATATGAATAGATGCAGTATTAAAGCAAAGTTTCTGGGCATGTTTTCACCTTTAGGGTGATATGACTATACACTTCTGCCAAGCTATTTGGGCCATGATTTGTGATGCTGATTTTGATGATCTTGGATTTTGGTGCTGGTCTTTGTGCATGCAAGGCGGAATGCCTGAATTTCCAGGCACTCTAGCAACAAGCCAGCTGGCTCTGCTTGTAGGTACGGGAAGTGATCATCCCACTAGGACTCAGATGGGGCAATGGCCTGTTGGCCCCCCAAGCCTCACTCAGAGTTTTGAGTTTGCCATCTCAGCCATGCCATCGTCATGGCTGTGCCCATCGCCCCCAGTAGCACTGGCACTGCTGCCAACCACCACAAGGGTGGTGCAAATTCCGCCCTGGTCCAGTGGACCAAGGCGCGCGCCACGGGGGACAGCAGCCGGATGTGTCCTCCCAGCATCCGAACTCGCCAGGTGACCCAGGCCTCCTGTGCCGTGGTCAACTGCAACGCGAGCGGCTGCTGAAGGTGCCCTGAGGCGCCATCCGGTGGATCCCCCAGCAGGGCGAAGCGCAACATGCTCTCGATGCGGCGCTGTTCCGGAAAATGGAGGGCTTCCAACAAGCCACGGGTGTAGCCCAGGGAGTGTAGCACACCCAACAAGTTGGCACCACCCATGCGCGTGGCTACCACAAAATCTGCCACATCCTTCCTGGGCATGAGGTCATGGGATGGGATGCCATCGATGTGGTCGAATGACATCCGAGGATCGAGCTATATAACAACCTTTTATACCTCTTGTGGATTCTTGTGGATGTTTGTTGCCTTGCCTGATTCCCATCAGTGCAAAAAATGCCGCCACGACCAAATCTCAAATTATTATCCCATGGCCAGATTCAATGAAATGGTGTCCGGCAAGTGCCCTTGTGCAGCTGATATGACCTCTTTCAATGAGACCCCGGATCCGCCAAAGACGAACCACGGGGACAGGATCAGCGGCAGGAAGCGATGCAGTGCTCCCGCAAAGCGCGTCCCAAGCTCCTTCATCTGCTGGGAATCTTTGGCGCAACACGCCTTGGGCGCGACCAACCGTCCTCTTCAAGGTGACCCCAGGTCGGAACATCTGATCATTGGGTACGATGATTGAAATTTAGATCCAATACTCAACTGGTGCTGTTAAGGGGGTACGTAACAGTAGGGTGCAGGGATTGCCGTGTATTCACTCCCAATCAAAAGTAGGAACGATCAAAATGCACAGGCAACGGTTCAAATGAAGCCACTGCTGGGGAATCTTGGGGATGGGTGTGAAATATGGTTGACATGGCGATTCGGAAGAAAAAACATCTTGAAATATCTTGAAATGTGGTCCCTTTGAGTCACACGCTGAGCCCAGCTGCCTTCCAATACCTGCAAAAGTTCAACCGCACGTTGTGATCTCCTTCACAAAGGTCGTAGTAGAGGCCATGGTCCAAAAGCACCAGTTGCGGATGCAGCTTTCCGTTGATCTCAATTGCCTGCCACGGCCATCCACTTGGATCGCAGTGGGAACTCAACAATGGGTGGGATATCCCAAAATTGTACATCCTCACGGTGGAAAATTATGAGGGCAAATTTTCTATGGAGCCTCTTGATTCCGGTGGTGCACCTCTCTCCCCACCAGGGAGCCTTGAAGTAAATATTCCCTGCGTGTGGATCCGCATGTACCCTGCCATGAACGAAGATCATCTCAGCAAAGGTGTCACAAATCAGCTGAGCACATTCCGCCACATCCAGCCCTGCATCTCGCAAGCCTTGTGGATCATTGGCCTGGAATGAATGATGAATGATGTCTGAATCCAACATAATTGGCAGAAACCATTTTATATATGTTCGAAAGTCATAGCTTGGAAAAGGAGTTGGAAAGATCCAAACTTCCAAATCATGTCTTTTCCCTTTTCGGTTTCCTCCATCATTTCCTGACATGTCCCCATGTTTTTTCATGTCAGAAAATAGGCCTCGCCTTCAGCAAGCCATCCAGGTACTCCATGACGATGACGCGGGAAGATGAAAGCTCCTGGTCGATGGCGATGTGATGCAAATCATTGAGGAAGTAAAGAAAACTGTTTATACATGTTGAAATTATAAATATTTATATACTGTATATATATATATAATCAGTATCAAATTACATAAATATAAGAAGCATAGTTACTGTCACTCTTCTTTTTGTTATCATTCATCATTTAGTAGCCGTAGCCATTACCAGTTCATCTTGGTAACAACCTCTGTTTCCCCGTTCCAGTGGGATGGGCTCCTTGAAGACCTTTGGCACATAGATATGTGGTGCTCGATGCTTCAACTGCCTGGCCGTTTCCTCGCCGTTGCAGGCCTCCAATGTGAAGTCCAGCTCGCGGGTCAAATTTTGTTCGAAATCCTGGAGAAGAAATTGGGAGATGTGTACAATTTGAATAGATGATTGGTGAATATAAAATATGGTTATTAAATGTTATTAAGAGATATTTCAAGAATTTGCAATTTCTGACTACCATCTGTTGAGCTCCTCTGGTTACAATGGTTTTCTGATTGGGGTGTCATTTTTCTGTGCGCGATCTGTAGGCCACCAAGGGCTGTCCTCAACCACCCACATGAGATCATAGCCGGCAGCCATCTGCTTGATCACTGCACCCATGCTTTTGAAAACTGCAAAGTCAGAGGACATTTCCTTTCGAAGCTCTGGGTATTGGACCTTCCTTAGGCAAAATCAAACGAAACATTCTGCACTAGTGGACTCAAAGGACATGGCTTGGAGCGCTTGGCACATATCCGCTTGGCGCTGGCATGAGAATAGCGAGCCATTAGTTGGGGTTTGCTACTCACTACCTCTGCCATCGCCATTGGTTTTGGGCACACTATCAAACATAGCCTGTTTGCTGGTTACATGCCCCATATTCATTTGTTATATCAGTTCTATCTTAACATGTTTGCTCATTCACCGGTCACATTCCAAGTCTCTACCGTTTTTTGGCTGCCAGCCTTGGTATCCCTGGGTATCCCTTGGTGCCAGGTTTCACAGCCACCTTGGTGCCATCCTTCAGCACCGCTCGATGCACCTGCGCCAACGACGCCGAGGCGATGGGCTCCTCCTCGATGCTCTGCAAATCATAGCGGGCGTCCAATGGCGCAGCAGGCCAGGCACCGAGAGACATGGACTCCTTGAGAGCCTCCTAGGTCTGATACAGTGGATGGAAGAATCCGAATCACCACCTATCAAACATCCCATTATCATCTGTAGGGTTTCAACCATCCAAGGTGGTGCAGGAGTTCTTCCATCCACAGTAGGTCTGAAAGGACAAAGATCTCTCAGCTATTCAGGGGTTCCATAGTCATGGGGGCACCCCAATTGCTGGATCATCCCATCATCCCATAGGTCAATGGATGGCTCCCCCATTTTGGTCGTCACCCAATATGGTACTGATAGGTTCATGATGGTCAATGATGCTTAATGGATTATTATTCATAACCATTATTGAATGAAGATTAGTCAGAAACCCAGTATCCGAATCTGAACCCGGGATTAATATACCCAACTTTGAATTATTCCTTCCGGGATATTACCCCAGAGTCCGACAACCCATTATCAATGGTTAATGATTATCATTGATTATCAAACCATACTGGATAATGATCATTATCAATGTTACCCTCTGGTAATTTAACATAGCTATTGAAAATGACCATATATAGTGGATTTTCCCATGAAAAATGGTGGATCTTTCCATAGCTATGTTAGTTTACCAGAGGGTATCGGTTAATATCCACGGTATATCAATGATAATCATAAATGTTTGATTAACCATTAACCATTGATATACCAATATATCATTGGTTATTATCAATGTTATCCATGGTATATCAATGGTATCAATGGTTAATGGTTCCCCATCCCATCCCCAGTCTCCGCCACGTCGTTGATGGATTTGTGCGGTGCGTGATCCGTGAACTTCGCCAAGGCGTCGGTGTAGGCCTTGGGCACCCCACGTTCCCCGGTGCCGCCGCGAATGGAGGCGATGAACTGCGCGGCCTTGACGTACAGGCCGCGGTTCGTGTTGGCCACCTGGGGGGAATGGATTATGATGGTTTTAATGGGACTTTAACGGGATTTTAATGGGATGTTAATAGACTTTTAGTGGGATTTTCATGGAATTTCATGGGACTTTCATGGGATTTAAACCTCTGCAAAAGTGGCTTGCTGGAAAATCCACCAGTTCCATGATTTTTGCAGCTATGAACCTCCATTTATGGCGGATGTTTCATTGCTACGTCTGATTACCAGCAGGTAACCATGAAAAATTGTTTTAAAATGGGAGATCATGGGAAACTCTTATTGGGATATGTGTGGATGTGTGTGTCTGTGTGTCTGTCTGTCTGTATGCATGCATGTATGCATGCATGAATGCATGAATCTATGAATCTATGAATCTATGCATGTATGAATCTATGAATGCATGAATCTATGAATGCATGAATGCATGAATGCATGAATGCATGAATGCATGCATGCATGCCTGCCTGTCTGTGTGTATGTCTGTATGTCTGTATGTCTGTCTGTCTGTATGTACGTACGTACGTACGTATGTATGTGTGTGTACGTACGTACGTACGTATGTGTGTCGTTCGTACATACGTACGTACGTACGTACGTACGTTACGTACGTACATACGTATGCATGTATGCATGCATGCATGTATGTGTGCAGTTAAAAGATGTTAAAAGATTAAATAAACTGTTTGGTCAAGTTTGGTCATCTAAAAATGTGCGAACTGGTGTAGATGGCCCATTTAGTTCCATGATTTACCCATTAAACATTGCGATTTTCCTATGTCAATCAATGGCTAGTGTTGTTTGTCGAAAACTGGTAGTGGCGATTTATTCAGATCTTTGGTTGGAAATTAATGTTTCTTCGAGACATGCCTGGACACAACGCTCCGCACCACGAAGGTGACATTCTGACAAGACCTGCTTGTATTCGGCGGTGTTCTCCTCTAAGTTGGAGAGGCTGTTGATGTAATCCTGCTTTTGTTCGTTGAATTGCATCATGGCGACCTCAAGCGCAACACATGGAGACATCAATCATTGCTCATGCTTTCAACAACTTGAAAGATACTGTACCCCTCCGGATCAGTGGATCTCAGATGATACCATTTTCAAGAACGTCAATGGATCTAAAAGCTTTAAAACTTTTCCCAGTTCATCACATCTTATCACATCTCATCACATCTCATCACATCTTATCACATCCACATCTCCCATCATCTCCCGTCATCGCCATGGCTTCCGCTGAGTCGCGGTGCTTCTGACGCCTCCCATCATCAGATCCGGCGCCGGCATCACCGGGTCCAGGCGTCGCCGCTTCGCCGCCTCCGACTCCGTGGACGACGCCATGGCGCGGCGTCGCGATAGGCGACGGATGGGAGGCCTGACACTAAGGGGTTCCCTCTAGATATGCAAAATGTATCTGGTCCTGCATATCAGTATATATGTAAAATAGATTATATATACGTATAAATATATATATACATAAATCTGTCTGTGTGCGCACGTACATATGCGGTAGATCCTATGTAATCTCCACTGCTCGTACAATCAAATGATGCACATGAGTAAACGCAACCGATGGCCCAGAAATACTGAGTGAAAATCAATGATCTACTTAATGAGCAAAATGTCACTCACAACAATTCCTTCGAAATTCTATGGATAGCCATCGGGAATTCCGAACAAAATTTGGACAACCATGGGAATGCTTGCCTTTAGATTGGGACCACAAACAGGTCCAAGAATCAACGCTGACTCATGTGCATGTCCAACAGCTACTAGTCGAAGCTGGCCGTAGCGAGGTGATGGCTGTTGATGTCAAAGTCACTGGAGCTCCAAAGTGTATGTTTTAATCGGTTAAATATAGTTTGCATTCATTTGTGAAAATGGCCAATGCCCCATTTTGACCCATACTCAACCTTTCCGGCATCGATCAACATCAAAGAAATGTACTTAGTAAAAAGCAAGCAGACTTGTTGGTAGCAAGTTATGGTGCAGTTTGATGGTAAATTTCTGTTCCTCCCATCCTTCTCAGCCTGGCACTGGCCATGCCCAAAGTGTCTCCGCGCCTAGAGACTCCCCTGCAGCAATGCTCCGGCACGCCGTGCCCTCAATGATGCCACTTTCAGCATCAACACCTGGGACGTTACAACATGTGCCCCTTTTCAAAAGATAATCGTATCTCACGTAATCATATATGATCATATATGCATATACACTTGTCAGTGAGTATGCATCGTGCATCCATGCATGTATGCATCGATCTATCGATCTATCGTTCTATCTATCTATCTATGTATCTATCTATCTACCCAACTATCTGTCTACCTATCTACCTATGTATGTATGTATCTGTGTATTTATGTACCTATGTAGCTGTGTAAATACCTGCATTCTTCGCATGTATCTATCTGTATTTTGTTTATGTATCTGTGTGAAACTGCATCTATCTGTACATATAAACATGAATGAATGTATGTATGTAATGTAATGTAGTGTAATGTAATGTAATGCAATGTAATGTAAGGTAATGTAATGTAATGTATGTAATGTATGTAATGTATGTAATGTAAGTGATGTATGTCATGTATGTAATGTATGTAATGTAATGTATGTAATGTATGTGATGTATGTGATGTATGTAATGTATGTAATGTATGCAATGTAATGTATGTATTGTATGCAATGTATATATATATATATGTATATGTGTGTGTATGTATCTATGTATGTATGTATGCATGTATGTCTGTATGTATGTGTGTATGTATGTATGTGCGTATGTAAATGTATATGTAAATGTAAATGTATATGTATATTCATGTGTATGTATGTACATGTATGTATATGTATGTATATGTATGTATATGTATGCATTTGTATGTATATGTATGTATATGTATGTCTATGTATGTATATGTATGTCTATGTATGTATATGTATATGTATATGTATATGTGTATGTGTGTATGTATGTATGTATGTATGCATGTATGTATGTATGTATGCATGTACGTACGTACGAACGTCCGTACGTATGTATGTATGTATGTATGTATGTAATGTATTTCTTATCTATCTATCTATCTATCTATCTATCTATCCATCTATCTATCTATGTATTTAGGTAGGTATGTATGTATGTATGCATGTGTGTATGTGTATGTATGTACGTACGTATGTATGCATGTATGTATGTATGTATGTCTCTATCTATGTATCTTTCTATGTATTTATCTTTCTATCTATCTGTACGTATGTTTCTGTATGTCTGTATTTCTGTATTTCTGTGTTTCTGTATTTCTGTAATTCTGTATTTCTGTACGTACGTACGTATGTATCTGTATGTACCTGTATGTACCTGTATGTATCTGTATGTATCTGTATGTATCTGTATGTATCTGTATGTATCTGTATGTATCTGCATGTATCTGTATGTATCTGTATGTATCTGTATGTATCTGTATGTATCTGTATGTATCTG
>Ga0126342_10010255_pt1 | contig 16759 bp, 11 predicted proteins | sample Cyp1metagenome_FD_92528 | JGI IMG/M metagenome (GOLD analysis project Ga0126342, IMG submission 92528) | Coral microbial communities from Lord Howe Island, Old Settlement Bay, Australia - Cyphastrea 1 metagenome | ecosystem: Host-associated > Invertebrates > Cnidaria > Coral ... | reverse complement strand
TCTTTTTAAATATTTATTTAATAATATTTTTTTTTTAAATAATAATATTTAATTTAATTATTAAACATAATTAATTTAATTATATTTTAGATTTATATTTAAATAAATTTATATATAAATATATATATATATTTATTAAATAAAATATAATAAATTTAAATATATTTCTTAATTTTAATTAATTTTTAAATATTTTTAATTTATTAATTATAAAATAATAATAAATAATATTTTTTTTTTTCCCAAATTATCAAATTATTTATATTGTAATATAATAATATTTTGATATATTTTATAATATATCGAATATATATATATATAAGGAATCATTGTGGGAGTTAGTTATTTCATGGGAGATGGTTGTTTCAATTTTTTTTGGGGTTACGAATTATTTTGACCCATAATATTTTAAGCATTATTCCGCTCTGGATTCCCCCTGCACAGTGATAAGAGGGTGGGTTGGGGGCGTCATGAAGCGTCCATCGTCGAAAGCTGGCAAGCCGGCAAGCGCTGGCAAGCCGGCAAGCGCTGGCAAGCCGGCAAGCGCTGGCAAGCCGAAAGTGATCAGCGAATAAGAGTCACACTACATAATATGTATTTTTTGATAATTTATCCTATCTATTTTGGTTCAAATACCTTAAACCCTAAACCCTAAACTATATGGTTTTCAAAAAACGGGCAAAATTCCGTTTAAATATAGCATGTTAAGTTGGTAATTTAGAAAGGATTTCTGGGAAATCCTAAGCGACTTGAATTTAGGCGGCCATGTCCACCACCCCTGCATCAACCAGATTATGGTCTATGATGGCTAGGTTGCACAAGATTCTATAATTCCAGTTGCTGAGGATAACTTGATGGCCCTCTCTCAAACTTCAAGTTGCCAAGTTAACATGCCATCTCCAAACACATCTTTCCAACCAACATATTTGGTGCTATGTTGCATTGGGATGTGTGTTCGGGAGGTGTATATATATGGGGGCAAAACTATGAGAACCATCACCCCACAAATATTCCTGTCCGGGATTGTTTTTTTGTCATTGCTTAGCATTTATTATTGTCATCATTACTACTGCACATACTACATATATTATATATTGTTTATTTAAAAAGCTACAAATAAAATGATATTATGTACCTATTCTAACTAAGTAATATATATATATATCTTCATAAACTTGTGACCAAGTGCCAGCGACCAGCGGCAAAATGCCAACAACTAAAAACAACTAAGTTTGACAGAAATTCTATATATATATATATATTATATAAATAATTTTAATATTATTTAAATATATTCAATAGAAATCATATTGGGATATATATGGATATATGATAAAATCTTGATTATAAATACAATATATCATTATATATGCCAGGACATTTGACCAATAATAATGCAGTAAATAACATGATTCGCATCTAGATTTCAGAATATATGGCAGGATATGGCAGGATATAAGTCGGAAAAAATATTAGGATACATATCAGAATAATTGCCAGAAAACATCTCAGGGTATGTGGGAAAAATATGCCAGGGCATATGTCAAAATACGTATCATTTGCATCAATATACATATATATACATGTCAGAAAATATGAGGATATGTCGGCATATGTATCAGGATACATGTCAGCATGTTTTTATTTGGAAAGGGTGGGTCTCACACGAAGTACATTTAATTCTCATTTTGTGATTAATTTTTTTGAAGTCAAATTGGTTTATCTCAGAATATTAATTTTCGCCAAATAGATCCTGGCGTTGGCAGGTAATTTCGTTATTCCAAAATCATTAAAGGTATGAATATACAGTATATTGGCAAAACTTTTTCAACCATCCTTCTTGCAAATTAATATTCGTTGGATCCCAAAGTTCCGAGAAAATAAAGAACCGTCAAAGTATTTTGGGAGGCCCACCCAACTCATGGAATATTGATGCTTCCAAGCCTCTGGGAACATCTACAGGTCATGGATCCCATAGAACCCCCCCAGGTAGCTCCTTCACGGCAGGACCTTCTTTTAGGAGTTCGGGATCAATTTCTTCTCGCCGAGCGGCCTGGTAATTTTTTTTTGCAACTGGCAACTGGCCACTGGCAACTGGCAACTGGAGCAGTTGCCTCTGTGAAATTTTGGATGGATCGGAGAAAGAATGGGTTCGAATGGTTTGGAATGGTGCAGAATTATGATAATTATCACAATTTCATGGGTTCCAAGTTCCAAATCATGATTCTCTAATGATGATAACTAATCATGATCTCACAATTTCCGATATCTTGCGGATCCGTGTTCGAATTCTAGCATCAGCCAAAAGGCAACTACTCGGTTACCCTATGGCAACCCCTCTGTAGGTACAGTTGTCCCTGGTCCCAGTTTAAAATAAATTGATAAAAAAAAATCGGATACCAAAATATAAATCCGGGTCCAATGTTCAGTGATAATCATTCCAAACATACCATATTTAGCATGGATCAAAAACGATTGACCATATGAATGGGGGATGAAGATCCATGAATCGCTACTTGGAGCCCATCTTTTACTTCACAACCTGGTGACATCGCGTGACATCTGCCTCCTTCTCTGCCCGATACTTCATCATGGTGAGCTCTTTGGGCCCCTTCGTCTTGAACTGACCGCAGCGCAGCGGTGGAGACAACAAACCACTGATGGCCTCCTAGTGATCAACGGATTCACCGTTGGATCATACGTCAGTTCTGTTGTAAGCAATCTGAAACCATATTGTATATAATATATAATGATATATATATATATATACGTATATTATATTACATCATATATACATATATTAATTAACGATATTTACAACCATCGTTTGCATGTCACAACCATGTTAACCCGCCTTGGTGGTGCATATTCGCTTGTTGTTTCGACCCTCTGGAACTGATCTGGAAGATAATCGACCCTTGGTGTTTTTTAATGCCCATGAAACATATCTGTCATTGGGGTTATCATCCTATTTATATCCATTTATATTCATTTATATCCATTTATATCCATCATCTGTGATAATTTACGATTTATATTCATTTATTGGATGGACAAGAGAAACAACATTCCAAACCACCAACCAATACTGCTATAGCCCAGAAAACCATGACTCATGGACTGCGTAAAATGAGTCATTGGACCAGTTCCACCTGTTTCACCAGTTCCACCCTTCGCCCTGAGGCCTTCTCTTTCATCTTGCTGTTTTCAGGTAGCTTCATCTTGGAGACCAGTTTCTTTGCCTCCTGAAGTTAGATAGAAATAGATAGAAGTAAAGCATATATATATGGAGGTTTCCTAAGTCATGGGGGTACCCCAATACTTGGATGGTTCATGCATGTTCATGCGCTCACAACTCGTTGAGTCGTTGCAAAGACTTGATCGTACAAAGTTGTGTAAAAAAGGATCATGCAAATAGGATCAATACAGGTCATATCAAAGTTGATCTATAGTTGATGATACCTGTGTATAAATTGATCTAAATCATCAGGTATCATCAATTTTTTCCAAGGCTTTCAGCAGGGAACAAGGCATTGACAGCAATCTTCCCAGTGTGGCCATCTGTCCAACGCAGGTGTGGCTCCATGGATCACATATCTTGGATTGTGCTACGTTGTGAATTCGCCTCCACACCAGGTTTATCCAAAGGCAAGTAGCAACAAAAAAAACGATCAGCTTCACCAGATCAAAAAATGACATAAAAACAACAGCAAAGACAAATCCCTGGATGAGTTCTCGAACCAAAACAACCCTCCCTCCGAAAACAAATCCATGCGACAGAAATTCATCACTGCTGAAGCATTGCCCAAGGTCCAGGAACATTTTATGAATGGCTTAATCAACATGCCTGACATATCCGACGGAGCATATCATTAGTGGATTCAGTCCATCAACAAGAATCCATATTGAATTTATATTCAACTTACACCATTATATATATAATTATATATATTGTATTGTCAGTTACCCCTACCCACACATACGATAAATTTTGGAATTCGATCAACTTTTTCAGACAACCATCAGTTATCCCCCTAAGGAATACCAGTTAGCGCTATTGATGGCTTAGTCCGAAGCCATACTTCGCCACAGAAATCCGCTGGTCCTCGCTGGGTTCGGTGTAGGCAGCTTCTGCTCCCAAACGTTCCCTGACGGAAGCAGAGGGAGCCGGGCACATGGAGGTTTCCACCAATGGGCCCCAATAGCTGGATGATTTATGGCAAATTCCGATTTAAATGGATGATGTGGGGTTACAACATGTCGTAACAACTCATAAGTATTCACAGGGACCATTCAGCATCAAACACCGGAAATTAAGACAACTCAAGCATCTCATACAATATCTATATATTGTGGAGATAAGCGTGAACCACTAGGAATTCAACATCATACGCGATGTGGCTATGGGTCAAGTCCTTCACTCCCAACTGGGTAAAACTCCATTGCACAGCGAATAATTATGCATTTGATCTCAGGATGGATTCAATAGGGTACAAAGGTTTCAACTGCCCGTGTCAGTTCATGATCTGACATTTTGCAAATCCTTCCAGAAACGGCCCCTTTGGTCTGCAACAGGAATTGCGCAGAGCCGAGCTCACTGCACCACGTTGATGTCTTAACCCCAAGACCTTGTACAACATTCTCACATCTCTGACCCACCAGGCCCAGCCAACAGCTTGTTCTTTTTCCACTCTGCAGCAAAAACAACACGTGTTTTTGCATCCAGACTCTGCTTGATCTGAGAGGGATTCATGTCAGCATCATATGAGGGACCAGATATGGATCATCTTTGGTGGGACTTGTCCCTCTAGACAAAAATCTGTGAATCATGGCCTCAATCCTTCCATTCTTTTGGAATCTTTTGGAAAAGTCAAAACAGCTCCAAACCACATCTCGATTTTTGGCCGACGCGGATGAGCGAAATCCATTCGTCTACCGGTTCCACATTTTTGATGCCATGGCTGTAATCTTTACCTAGTCCACAATCTCAAAAACAGCAGGAACCTCGGTGCCAGCTGAGACACGCTGATGTGGCTTGGCCGAAAGGGCGGTTTGGCAATGGTGGCTAGTCACCAAAAACCCACACTGGTTCAAAACTTACCAAATCGCACATCCTTTCAGCACACAAACACTGTGACATCCTGAGTGGCTGTCTGTACTCCAATAATGGAGGTCAACTGCATCATGATAAAGCAGTGATTTTCTAGTACAGTAAATCTTCCCAGTTTTTCTTCCTGCCATTGGCATGCCGAGATGCTTTGAAAAAGGGTGGATTCGGTCTTAGGGTCAAAAGAAAGGGCTCCTGCAGGCTGTCAAGAGGCATGGTTCGTAGCAAGACACCTGCAAAATATGCATGTCTGTAAAATTGGCAAACGTAAAAATCCAAATATATTCGGAAGAAACAGTATCCAGAAGATATCAATAGATAGGACTCTGCGATTTGAGAGGAAGCAAAGCCGTTGCACAGGTTGCAGCCCTTCAAAACCTAAGCTGTTTATTCACATAGCACGCCACAAACCACAGTCCTACACACTCTTCACAGCCAGAATTGCACCTTCAGAATCGAATCCACTAAGATTTGATATGATTTCATGCTTTCATAGAATGGTGGGTAATGTTGGAAAAGCAGTAGCAAACCATCCCCAATTCTACCATACATGGGCATAAACATGCATAAACCATCAACATATGGGTGATTTATGGATGATTTATCATGGCTTTACCAAACATGTTCCCCTAGAAAATCCTCCCAGTCACCCATTGGACCACGGCCATCGCCATTTTTAGACCACCAGTCGCCTGGCAGAAGAGCGAAGAGGCTGTCTTCACCTGGCCGGGGATCTCAATGATCTCTGGATTTCCTATCTCCTGTATATATATAAACACTATTGATATCATTAATATATCAATGGTATTAATGGATATATATATATATTTATGAATATATCACTAATATACCATTAATATACCATCCACTAATGGATACATATATATATATCACATCCATTAACATATCACTATTAACCATTAATATAGCCATATATATATATACACCCAATATATCACTATATCAAAATCTGGTTGGTGGTTGAGCCTACCCTCTGAAGAATATGACTTCGTCAGTTGGGATGATGACATTCCCAACTGAATGGAAAATCAAAAGTCATGTTCCAAACCACCAACCAGTATCACAACAATTTCCTCTACAATCCCGAATAATCATCAAAATATATCAAAATACTTGAGGTATCTTGAGGTCAATGTAGATCTGGAAGAATCTTTGATTTTTTTTTAGGTGCTAAAAGTAACACACTGGTTAAATGACACTAAGATCACACACTTTGTTAACCCTCAAACGCCTCGCTGGAGACCCACTCAAAGACCTGAGAGTCAGGTCTTCGATGGGTCAATGGGAGTGCTGCCCAAGGGGCCAAGGGGACTCTAAAAACTAGATATATATATATAAATGGTTAATATATCACTATTAATGGTTAAGAACTATTAATATATCACTGTTAATTGATTCATGTGGATTAATGATCACCAGATATCACCAGATATCACCACGTTTTCCCTACGTGATCCTATATGAACCACTCACACTGCCCTGCCCAACTGGCTATGTTAAACAGAATCCCTTCAAATCAGAGGATTTTTTTTTAATGGAGACATCTATATGACCCGACCCTTGAGAGGCTCTGCACATCCGCAAAGTGGTTGGTGAATTGGTTCTATGGGCTTCAATTCCACATTCCTCACCACCAACATCATCAATTTCATCGGCACTGTCAATAACAAAACACCCAACAACAACTGAACTCCAAAACCACCAAGAACACCATCATCAAGAAGTAATCTGAATCCTGAAAAAACCTAGTTCCAATTGAATGCAAACTCACTTTCGAAGTGGGACTATCAACAGGTACCTGAGGTACCTATCATATCCTATCATGTAAGTGCAGGTCTCAAAGAACCCTTTGGCAAGCACGGGCCGAGTTCTCGCAGATTCGGAACTGGCACAAACCTGGGAAGTCCCCAAGGCTCAGCACCGTCTGGGCCGCCCAACATGATGGGGGAACTTGGTCGCTTCGGGAGCAACTCTGAGCCCCGCCGAGCCCAAGGGAATCATCTGAGCTCATGATATTTGTCTGAAAAAGGGGGGACCTCGACTGTACCGGCAGTTTTTCATGGAGTAATATGACGGTTAGTGGATTTGGGGCATAGATACACCATGTTTGGAGGGCTCCATGTGCACCCCTAGAGTCACACATTGCTCAGTTGATCTTCTGTAAGGCAACAACCTGTTTTGGCACAGAGCACCGCATGCATATGCTGTGTACCGGACACTTCTGATATTCAAGTACTGCAAGTATCACAGTAAACATCCCCAAGACAATGACATATGTACTATATGTTGTAACAAATCATATTTTACTATACACTGTACCACAGTATGATATAGTATGATATGATTTGAAGCCGACCAAACAAGTAAGTCGAAAAGATAGAACTTTCCGGAAATCACCCATATCTAATCAAAACTATCTGAGAGTGGTATTTTGCATATCTTTTTTTGGGGACTGCCACATACCACCAGACCTAAGGCTCGAACAACTCGCTTCTCCAACTCCTTGTGCAATGCGCCTGTCGGTAATGTGTTGCTGGGGCACAATTGTGATCCGCAAAAAAAGTAGAAACACCAATCACCATGAAAACTGTGGGAAATCATGTGTCTATTGTTTTTGGAGGCATCTGCTAATATAGCTATTTGATATTAGTGAATTGCAGGAATTGCAGTTATTCATACATGAAAAGCAATTTCAAGTCACATCTCACTTCCTGGTCCAGCCATTGTGTACTCCTACATGATTCTTCAGTGGGCGACCAGCAACCCTTCCAAAACAGTTCCAACATCCAGCACTTGCTGCTAACTTTGGATGCCGCGCAACAAAGCATGGCATTCCTTAAATTTCATTTACCCTCTGGTAATTTAACATAACTATGGAAAATCGCAATTTTTCATGGGGAAATTCACTATAAATGGCCATTTTCAATAGCTATGTTAAATTACCAGAGGGTAAATGGTTTCACTCTCCTAATGTAATTCAGCAACTATGCATCGGCAAGCAATGGCACCGGGTCAGGTAAACGGTTGGAAAAAGTCAAGCTCCTAGGCCCCAACTACACCGATGTTGGTCCTCTTTAGCACTAAGCATCACAATTCTTTGTATCTCTAAATTCATCCAACTTCAACTAAATATAGATATTCTCCGGCTCCATTCATGACCGCCCGCCTATGAAGTCGTCTCGCCGACGACCCGGGTCCGCCATGATCACTGTAGACCTTGGTCTCAAAATCGGCCACAGTACTGCAATTTGATCAAAACAGTTCCCAAAAATGTTCCATGAACCCATCGTTTTGGGCTTTGCAACAACAAAATCCGTTCACCATAATTTCAGAATCTATTCTGAAATTCTGACCAGTGGTGGTATCTAGAATCTACTAAGTGGTATCTTGATGTATCTTGTATAGTTCCACTCTTCATCACCTGACTTTGGCCCCGTGGCCCTTGGCAATAAGCCTCAGCTGCCCGGGAAGCAAAGGCAGCGGCCTGACGGGATTGGCATGATTGGCTCTGCTTAGTGATATGCCTTTCATGAGGAAAACATGACGTCAATATAGTTTGTGAGTTTAGTGTGGGTTTAATCTCAGAAAACATGGGTCTGATAATATATCATTATTATATGTATCTCTGAAAAAATTGTGGGATATTTTGGGCACCCCAGTTGGGGCGCAGCCACGTACAAATAATGGTATGCCTCCGCAGGCCAGTAAAGGACATCAGAAAAGACCTCGGCTGTCAGCTCCCCCTGGGACATCCCCGAAGCGGAGGTTAATTCGTAGGATCATCCCCTATCATCGCTGGATGGTGCTTCAATCCTAGATTTATTCATTGAACGGAGCATCTACATACCCACACAGGATATACCTGGACATACCCAATCTAATTTTTTTATGCAAACATGATGTATCAACTTCCAGCCATACTGCTGGGACCAGCGCCACGTAATCGAAGGGCGTGGAGCCATGGCAACGCCTAAAAAGGGACTCAGAATCCTCAAAGAGACAATCCCCCTATCTTCAAGCTGAATGATGGTAAATAAATAAATAAATCAATATATATATATATATATCATATATATATATATATCATATATATATCATATATATATATATATATTCCTTTTCCTGGAATGAATCTTCAAATCTTCCTGAAGACTTACATTCATTATGTTCATTGAGCCTGACAGGACATCAATTTCAATCTCAAAACATGGAGAATGACATGTAGAATGAACAAATGCTGATAGTAAAAACAGAGAGCGTGCTATTCATCAAACTTGCGGACAGTTGAAAGCTATAGCAGCTATTGGTTTCCTTTTCCCGGGCCTTTCAACTTGCAATCGCTTTCAATTGATCGAACTGCAACGGTCACTGGGTCGAACACGGCAAAGGTTCTTCGGACGTCACGTCGAATACCTGGAGTGTGGGTGGATCCGTAGAAACATGAAGAGGAACTAGCCACCGTCCATCATAAAATGGATGGAACCCCACACATTCAAAGATAAGAGATATATCCACCATTATCCACCTATCTATTATATATGTGTATCTATGTGTGTGTATTATACATATGTGATTAGGATTGAGTATAGACATACAAAACAAGACATCGTACATTAGATTGACCATCCCGCAGCGAATCTCGCATCATTCATTCCAAATCGCTCACCTACCTATCCTGCGCGAAACAAACTTCACCTCGTTGAACATCGCTGGTTCAGAACTCTGCCAATGGATCCACAAGCTAGGCTTGTCATTTTTTGGAACCTATAGCCATCGCAACTTGAGTGATATCTCAAATATCACTTTCAGCCATACCTACATGTATCAATTGAATAGCAGGTTTCAAACAAATTGCGGCAACATCTCGGACAGGTTTTTCTCAACTCTCTTTGGCTCCAACCCTCTGTTTTGGTCCCCCAGGTATTTGTTTTGTGTCCTGGTTGGTGGTATACCTACCCCTCTGAAAAATATGAAAGTCAGTTGGGATTATTATTCCCAATATATGAAAAAATAAAAAATGTTCCAAACCACCAACCAGTGTCATAATTTTCAATCCAACGCCGGATGAAGGATGAAGGATCAACCCGTTCATCGAAGGATCAGGGACTTGCCGTAGATGGAAAACAAACGGACTATGGATCAACAAATCCAACCCCCGAAATGGAGTTGAAATGGAAATGGATACAGGATCCACACCCATGAATCATCATTCCAGCAATGATCAGAATCCCCCGGTGATTCCATTTAATCCTGGTTGGTTCATAAGGATTCCCCGTTCTTGGATTATAATCTCCACATTTTCTTGGGTGTATCATCCCCGAACTAGTCAACCACACCTCCACGTCCAAGTGCAGGCCGTTGAGCCGTGCTGATCTCTGGGCCAGGTCAAGGTTCCTGGCGATGGAACATATGGGAAAATCCTATGGCTTATGGTTTTATTAGGAACATCATCTATAATTAAATCATCTCTGGTTGGTGGTTTCAACCCCTCTGAAAAATATTAGTCAGTTGGGATTATTGTTCCCAATATATGGAAAAATGTTCCAAACCACCAATCAGATTTATAAATGGGTCATTTACCTATAGACGTGGATCATCTATCAATGGCTATGATAGATTACCTAAGGATAGTCTGAGGAGATTATGGGGTATCGGTAAATATATATATATACATTATTAATGATAATAATGACAACCATTATAATCATGATAATAATCATAATAATATCATAATTATTTCATAATAATATGATAAGAATATCATAGTAATATAATAATAATATATGCAGTATATATAATGGTCATCCTGAAGTAGATGTAATATGGGATTTTCATGGATTTTCGAAGATATTCCTATTTTGTCGGGATCTATTGAAACATATTCCATCTACTCCAGCATGACCATGTATCTGTATAGAGTGGAAACGGTTGGGGATACAGTACAACCAACAAGATATGGAAAATATAGAACATAAGATGGCAGATGAGCCTCTAATCCGCGGGATGTAAGATTAGGTTATGTATATATAGATATGGGACATACCGGGGATATAAGTTGATATAAGATAACTATTGTATAGATTTGGAACATCCAGGGATATAATAGATATAATGGAGGTATCATGGGTATACAGCCTTATCAGCAATAATCATGATAATCCTGGATAATGCTACTCAAGTATGGATATGGATGATGGTACTTTTATGGACCCTGAATGGTTCCCCTTAAACCAATTTGGGTAAGGCTCAAGTCATGTGGATAAGGAGCGACCACGTTGATTTAGTACCTCTTGTTCATACCAAGATTACTAAAGGAGTCCCCATACATCGTTTACACATTATGCAGATACTGTCGTATTCCAAGAAAAATGCGTCTGGATTTGATTTTCAACGCTGCCATGCTGTCACCTTTCTGGATAGCGTGTTTAGAATCCCTATCTTGTTTTTGAAGTCCTCCTACATCGTTCCACACCAAATGATGGGTCCTGAGCAAACCTGCACACCGCTGAATACTACTTTCAATTGTGCTTGAATAAATGCAGTTGCTCGTATGCTGTTAAAACATGTCAACACTGAATGGCATATTCATTAACCATCAACAATAACAAAACCAGCACCGGCCCGAATCATGACCTTGGCTGGAAAGAAATGATCTTGGCAATGTGGCATGGCTCTATAAAGAAACAGCACTGGACCCACACCAATGTAAATTTCCCAGATATTGTCAGAACATCCAATTTGGGGCTTCATACTGTGCGCCACACTCATCCAGCGTCAGAACCAGCGACTTCTTGGATTCTGAAAGGCGCGGCAAGCGCCCAGCCAACACTTCAGCGAAGCTGAAGTGGACTTGGGAATTATGTCACATCATGTCACACCCAACCGACCTAGCCATCGCCCTTTTCCATATTCTTGTTTGAAGTAACCTCTCCTGGATGAACAACAGGCCACTACGATACCCAGTGCATAAATTCCAGGCTTGATGGATTTGACGTAAAACAAAGCCAGTTTCCAAGGAAGAAACTAGTAATTAAGTAGTAACTAGACAGATTTACTGCGTGATACTTGATCATGAAGTTAAAAACGGTATACCATTTCCCATCATTTACAAGTTTAAGTGGGGCACCATCATTCCACTTTTTTTTTTTAAATCTTGATTGCGAGCAACGCTTAAAAGATAATGTTGCACATCGTCCAGGTCGCTCCAAGCAAGCCAGCCTTACACCTTTGCTTGATCCGTGGCCAACACTTTGGTGGCCCCGCCTGGCGGATGTTAAAGCTTGATTGACACATTTTCTCGTGCAGTTGTTTAATGGATCCAAGCGGGACAAAAGCATCTAAATCGATATCCCAAGAGAATTTCTTCAAACTATAAAAATGGAATATAAAAAAAATGGAAAACACATTAAAACATTAAAAAAAAACAACTGATGTAAAATGATGACTTACAGCTGGCCCCTGTCCCAAATGCTCTCCCTTTACCCCCTTGCGCACCTATGAGGGCGGCCAAGGAGACCAAACCAGTGCCACATCCCAGCTCTAAAACCTGATCAAATCTGGGGAGGACACAGATGCTGCTTAATACGTTTTTAATACGTTTCATAGACCAAACACATGCTTTCTGTATGTTTCTAATTGTTTCTATACATTATTTATTCATATCTCATATCCTATAGTGAGATTACGTGAAACTTTGACCAGTTTTTGCCAACACGAGGACATTAAAGGCCAAGAAGGGATAGGTGAAAAAAAATGCCCAAGTGGGACGGTTGGTACTGGAAAAACTCCAGTCTTATACTCCACATTTTTGAATTTCAATCATCTTAAATCAATCGGTTGCCTAGGAATATTTTACCAGTGGAATGTTATATCAACAACAAAAGCGGGGGTGAAACATGAGGCATTAACGGTATTATTGTCATTAATGTCAAATCATTCACCAATATTATTATTAACCATACCATGAACCATTCATCCGGAACCATTAGCAGCCTATAAAAATGAAGATTCGTGCACCAACTTGCACCAGACTTCAAAGATCCGGGCCGTTTGACCAGGAGAAACCACCAAACTACATACCGGCTGGTTAGTCAGTACAGTGCTGCGACAAAAAAACATCCTGATGTGCCCCAACATGCAAAGATCCAATGCAAAAAGCATGTTTCATTTTTTCCGGTAATGTTGAGGTGCAACGAATTACATCCTGTATTGTGCAGCGTGGAGTTTACATATTCAAGAGAGGTGAGTGTGCTAGAGTAGTTTATATCATCAATTCTTCATATCATTGACCACTACACTAACCATACAATTAACCACTATCATTAACCAGTAACCATTAATAGTATGCATAGTGGTTAATAACTGATTAAACTTCCTAAGCCATCCTTAACCATCCTCAACCATCATTAACAATCCTTAACCATCAATTGCCATTATTAACGGTCATTAACCATCATTAACCATCATGTTTAACGAGTATTCACCAGTATTATCCACAACTTAACGACTACTAACATCCATTATATAACCATGAATAGTGGTTAAATATCCATGAACGAATATCTATTATTATATAGTCATTAACATGCGTGTTCTTAACCATTATCATTTCTTATACAACCACTTATTATCATTAATAACCATTATCCCATAGTAAATTGTTATATCATTATTATATGATAGTAAACATTATCATATGTTATAAATAACATATGTTATATCATTAATAACCATTATCCCATATAACATAGTAAATTGTTATACGATCAACCATTATCCCATCATTCTCCATCCTTCACCCACCCATCCCCGAGTTCTGGACCGACGCAGAGCTCTCGTTGGGGTGTCCGAAGACCTCCTCACTAAGGAGCCTGTGAAAGCATCCCGTCACTGGGGTGCTTTTAAAGGAGCAAAACGATGGATATGTTTGGTTTATCTATCTATCTTTAGATATCCATTATTGGAGATATTTGTTGATGCTGTAAATTCATATCGATACATCCTCTAAATCTGTAAAATGAGCTATCTATCCTTTGAACCGTACCGATTTTTCATGATTTGCCATGAATTGAAGTGAACACTGTCAAAAGAAAACCTGTAAATTACTGTAAACTAATCATAACCATAGATAGTATGACCCGTGAAAAACGTGTCCAAATATATCCATGGTCCATTCCCGCATCGACAACATGACTTGTGCAGGGCCGCAGGAAGCCTCTCTGCCACAAGGTACGCGGAAGGCCAGGCCTAATGCCGTCTTGGAAGGACAGTCTGCAGTTGTCGGTTTGAAATCACCACTTGTCTGGGAGGATCAACCATTTTTCTGTGTCACATAATCATGATTAATCATACATAGTCCATGCTTGCTGGTCGATCCCAAAATTATTTTTCGGTGACATCCACATACATCCACATGATGAACTTTTGATGAAATCTTAGCTTTGGAGAATCAGTGTAATTCTTTGTTGGATTTGTGTGAAAAGCAGACTGATCATATTGTGGACATGGCTCACACCTAGGGATTTCCCAACAAGCACCATCTCCACACAATGTCAATGTATCGAAGATACACCTGCCCACCACTGCGTTAACAGTGATACTGAAGCGAAACAACTCAAGAATTATGAGAAATTGTGATACTTTCAGAAACCGCTGACTTCGAGTTTTATCTAACATGGTGTCCTTTGGCTGATGTTTTTGGATGATCACTGGTATTAGATTTTCCACAAATGGGGGTTCCCTCAAAATCATCCAAGTCATTAGGCAATTTGAGAATTCATCATCCAAGTCACTAGGCAATTTATGGCAATTTTAGTATTGAAACATATTGAAACCCATGGTGACGACTGGGGATCCCCCATGACTTCATCCCTGACCTTGGACCCAAAGGGGTCCTGGTGCCCCAGCGCGCGAAAGGCCACCGTGGCCTAGGACCAGGGATTTCAATGGGATTTCAATGGGATTTTGATGGGAGATGAATGGATTTTGATCGTACTCTTATGGTGGAATGTTATGGATGTTTATTAATAAAAATGGATTATTTTCATGGAATCTTATGATATAACCAAGGATACAGGGATACTGTCCTGTCAACAAACATGGTTTTGTGGGAAACCCCCTAGCCGTGGAGGTTTTAACCATGAGAACATCATGATTTTGCAGCAAGCCTGCCATCTGGATCAACATCTCATGGCATTCCACTGGTTCAACCGCCAGGACCGGGGCCCTATGATCTGTATGACACTTGAACTTCTGGCTGATATAGCAAATAGATAGATAGATAGATAGATAGATAGACAGACAGACAGACAGATAGATAGATAGATAGATAGAGAGAGCTGATATTACCAAGATTTGCTATCCAACTATAACAATTATCAACGATTGATTCAAAGTGATATATTCAACAATTACAACTCTTCCAGCAATGGTATTGCACATCCATCAATTGTGGTATCCACTTGGGATAGTTGGATATCCTTGTAAAATGTATAATATACGTATAAACTGCTGTGATATCACCAGCAATTTGGATACCCATTTGATTAAAAAGTGCAACTTTACCACATTTGGTTAGGGAGTTCTGTGCACATACACCCTTGGGAAATGTTGGGCACATGGCCTGAAGATTCACTTTGGAGGGGAAGATGTTCTGTCGTCAATGGAGGTCATCATCCCATTTAAGTTGGATGGAGAATACATGAACATAATAAGACATATATTTGGACCCACCAACCAATTGTAGCATAATTATACCTCCCGCAATTTTCCTGGTTAGATCCCTATTGATGCTGACCTCAAGCCTGGATGGCACCACTGAGCTCCTGGGCTTCATTGCTGTCCGCAGCTTCCAACAATCTCAGAGACCTGTTCCCAGGGAGCGGGATCACCAGCTCATGCACTGCCATGCCAGCCACCGTGTCCACCATATCCCTGACAGGCTGGGATGACGTTGGAAGTGGGATATCATGGGGATAGAAACAGCAAATGGTAGAGGCTGGGAGGATGATATATATATATATGTACTAGTCAATATAGTGCCACTAGGAAAAAACAAAAGCATGATTGAGGATCTGACTGGTGTCGTCAGGATTTTACCGACATCTTGAATCACACTTGCGAGGATGGTTTGGTTATCTTAACTTCGAAAGTTGTGTAAGGATCATTGGTACACCAAAATCCAATGATGAATTCATCATGTTCCCTAGCAATATTGCCAGTTGAGGGTATATATCCCATCATTGGACACACAGCATTGGACACCATGCTGTCAAAAACGCTTACCCTCTGGTAAACAGCCACATAACTATGGAAAATCACCATTTTTAATGGGAAAACTCACTATTTCTATGGCCATTTTCAATAGCTATGTTAAATTACCAGAGGGTAACAATCTTTGAAAGCAAAGCATGGTGGCTGCCACATCCTGTTGTGTCTTTGGCAGGTTGCAGCCTCGCAAGATATTGAGGGCTGGCACATCCCCACATATCCCCATAGATTAAATAAAATACCACATGTTTGTGGGTTTCGGGCCCGCATCCAAATATTCGGGTTGGTCCAAAAGTGACTTTTATTCCAGTAACAATATATATATATATATATATATATATATATATTTATATATATATATAG
>Ga0126342_10010254_pt1 | contig 16759 bp, 14 predicted proteins | sample Cyp1metagenome_FD_92528 | JGI IMG/M metagenome (GOLD analysis project Ga0126342, IMG submission 92528) | Coral microbial communities from Lord Howe Island, Old Settlement Bay, Australia - Cyphastrea 1 metagenome | ecosystem: Host-associated > Invertebrates > Cnidaria > Coral ... | reverse complement strand
TTAAGTGGGAGGGAACTTTGGCCAGATCCGATTGCGGCGCGGAAAACTTCGAGCGCTTCCGCTACTTTGTGGCAGAGAACTTCGTGTGTCTTGCCCCAATTGGTTTTGCCTCCAATTGATAGTATATATATATATATAATATGAATATACCATCATTATTATTATATAGGATATCCTGCCCTATTATGTTTTTTAATGGCCCATTATTAATATCCTATAATAGGGCATTTAAAATAATGATATATCCTATATAATGATATATATCCTGCCCCATTATGAATATCCTGCCCTAATAATATATGAATATACCGCTCCAAACATCTCCAAACCATCCGAGAGAAGTCTGCCCAGTCTGCCAGTCCTCCTGCCGCATGCGGCTGAGCTCTTGCCACTCCCGGCGCCTCTGGCGCCGGACCAGTCGCTCCTGGTGATTTCCGGATCTGGGGAGATCTGGGGATCCGGAGAAACTTGGGAAATCGATGGAAATCGATGATAGCTACTGACCATTACTGACCTATATTATCCTATATTGTATGGCAACCATTTAAGGGTTGGTTGTTTGTGGGTGTATGATCTTTTGAGCGATTGGAATGTGGAATGACTTTTTCTTACCAAACCTGTTCCGTTCAACGATGTGGGTGCGAATGCTGGAGAGATTTCGTCTTTGTCAGACTGGATCACAGGATGTTCACAGCGATTTCTCAACTGCTGATCAACATTGCTTGAACAACCTATGTGAAAAAATGTGTTGGTCTGAAAGTAGGGTACCCAATATTCATCAAAATTCCATGGTACCATCAGTTTCGAAAAATGAAAATGCACGAAAATGCCATCAAATTGGGGATTTTGACGATTCACCATTTTCACACAAACGTAGAAAAATAGTTCCAACCTGGAGCTTTTTGGGAGTGGCTGAGTTTTCTTAGGTCCTCAGCTGCCATGCGCACACGATTCCACCTCTCCCACCTCGGCAACCAACATTCACCGTGTCTTGCAGCAAAAGTGGTATGTTTTTGCATGAAATGGAGGATGAACAAGGAGGAATAATGATGAACATCATTTGAACTGAACAATGATGAAATATGATGAACATCCATTTCTTCTACAGTTAAACTATGTTAAACTACCACCTATTGTTGCGTTCACCAGGGTTTTCCCACGTGTTCCCTTTGATTTTGATCGACATTGCGGCCTACGGCCGCACCGAGTGCATCACCCAGCTTGAACCTCTGATTCTGCCAGGTGCTCAATGCGTTCCAGCACGTTTTGCCTCGGTGATTGGATATGAGATGAGAGACAACGAAGACCGACCTGCAGCTCTTAGGTGATGTTTTAACATGTTTTAACGTCTTATGTGTGAAACTGGAAAGCCATGACCCGATGATCCGTACCGTTCTCAGATGTTCTCAGGCGCCTGCATCGCTTGCATATTTCTGACTCGTGCTTAAAACAAGGAGATAAGAAATTGGATCAGTGTCTGCAAGTGCAACTTTGCACCGACTCAGCTTCTAAGGCGCTTGCACCCTCTCTGTCTTAGCTCCAGCTTTCTGCCATAAATCCTGAAGCAAAATCAGCAAAACACGGGCTGGCTGAGAACGGGGGAACCAACGGTTTCCATAAAGGACCACAATCATACGCTGCAAATCAGGTATAACCCGCTGTGGTTTGAAAGGCGGAGGTCACCAGCGAAAAAAACACCATCAGCAGCTGATCAGCAGCTGATCCAAGTCACCAGGATGTGAAAAAAACACGAAAATCGGCTGAGGACAGGTCCTGATGTGCACTTCGAAGCTGCTTCCATGAATCAAAAAGCTCGGTGGGAAGCCGTCGACGTTGCTTCCTCGGCGCGACGTGAAAAACATCAGCTATAGAAACCGAAGCTCCTTGACACATGCTGCAAGATGGTTATGAGTTGAATTGATTTGATTTGTTTGATTTGTTTAAAGTTTCGACGTCTTTAACAAACACAAACATGTTGGAGGCCGAAAGCCGAGTCTTTTTGGCCTCCTACATATTCCGAAACATCCTCCTACGATGGATCCAACGTATCTTTCCACTGCTGGATCTGCAGCATTTTCCTGCGCACGGCAAGCCAGTCAGCGCTGCTCGAAAGCTCCACCAGCCGAGAACGTGCAGCGCGAAAAGGCGGCGCTCAACACAAGTCGAAGCAAATCTCCTGCAGCGGCGCAGGCATAGCTGGCAAGAGCCCTGCAGGTGCAGTTCCTGAAGTCCTAAATATGATCTAAATGCAAAAGGCACATAACATGCACACAAATAACATCAAATAACTGCCTCCAAACTCACTACCAGGCCGAAAGAAATATATGTCGTCACATATTATGTCTTCCTGGCTGTTTGGGGGGGGTGCTATGCTCTCTAATGGGTCGAATTGAGAAAAAATGCCTGTGTGACCGTGAATACAGACTTTGTCGGGCGTTCAATGTCATGCTCACAACCAGTTCAACAGTCAATGGATTGATTTAAAATATTTAAGGGAAATGTTACAGCTAGGCAGTATTTTTTGCCAGCAAATTAACTATGCGGCTGTGCTGCAGATTTTCCCCGAAACCAAGGGGCACCTTCTGTTGTAACATGTTTTTTCAAAGTGAGGTTCTGCATGTCCAAGCCTGCTCAGCCTGTTCCTTCAGCGCCATGGGGAAGCAGTCTTTCGACCTCCTGGCCCCCCAGAAAAGCTACATGTGACTGACAATTGCTGACAGCAAGAGCACAACATGTCAACTATTCTCATCCCCCGAATATTAAAAACCCTATAGATGGTCCCAAAATGTCATATCATCATGGTTCATCCCCTATTAAACCATGGTTTTCCATGGTTTTCCATGGTTTTCCATGGTTTTCACTTCACATTCGGGTGATGGGCTTCTAACGGCCTGCGCGGCTTCGCCACTTCGTGGGGGAATGGACCATTCGCCACTCTCCGCTGCGAGGCGGATCGAATCCAGCCAGTCGCGTCCCGGTTTTCAGCCACCCATCCAGCGATGGGTCGTAGGTCGTATTCCTTGGCCAAAGCATCGATGCCATGATGGCCAGGGCCAAAAAATCCCAACAATCTGGCGATGACATTCACAGTTTGCCATGGAAAATCACCATTTTTCAGTTCGGTAATCCATCTATTTCTATGGACCATCTATACCATGGCGAACTGTTAGTCATACCCAGAGGGTACCTGTAAAAAATGACCATATGTTGGGACCTGTTGGGACTAATTCACCCCTGCGAGCTTCGGCCAAATCCACGGCCACCTCACGTTCAACTGTGAGCCTCGGTGAACTTTCCTCTGGGGATGGGTTAAAGGTTAAAACCGATAGTTTGAGTGTTGGGAACTGGTGGTAACTGTCACTGGCTTAAATGGATGTTCAATGATGTTCATCCCAAAATAGATATATATATATATATACCAGATATATGATATATCATAATATACATTTATCTATATATTTATCAGTATTTATCTCTATTTTACAGATTTTTACAGCAGCTTGCCACCCATTCCCTGGTGGGAGTCCGCACCCAGCAAGGCTGCAAGAGACCAACAGGGCGCGGAAGCGAACTCCCACTGAAGCAGCCTGACCTCAACGCGCCGTTGAGGCGTTGAAGAAATGTCTTCCGCCGATCAGGTGATTCAGGGCAAGGGATATCCTCTGGTAGTAGACTAACAAAGGGATTTAATGGGACTTAATGGGTTTTAATGGGATTTACCCTCTGGTAGACTAACAAAAAGCGAAATTGAAGCCATGGCCCAGTCGAAATAGTGAGTTTTCCCATGAAAAATATTGAAAAATGGTGGATCTTTCCATAGCTATGTGGCTGTTTACCAGAGGGTAGGTCAGAATCATGGCAACCTCGACCACGAAAGGTTAACCGTGAAGCAGGGCATTCATGTCTCCAGTCGAACTCTCTAGATTCTAGGCACATAAACATCCCGCGGCCCCGCTCAACATGACCTTGAAGCAGTTATCTGTCAGCCACAAATGGGTCACTCTTCAGACTGTTCGCAGCACAATCCAGGCAGACCCCACATCTAGTGTGGTAAAGCCAAAAAACATCCAAATTACATCAAGTTGCAATAGATATCAATAGATCATTTTAACATGTGGGGTGATAAAAACATCGAAACATCTATCGAAACATATAGCATTTTAAAAATCCAGGCTGATTGGATCGGGTTGACCACAGATCTCCTTGAGTCTGGCGGCGACAAGCTTCAGCAAATTTGGGATCATGAAAGGCCGAAGGCCGAACCTTGCCGCGCAAGTCCTCTCTTTGGACGACAAACATCACGGTACCTCGATCCGACAAATTGGTCCAACTCAAGTCCGACTCAAGTCGATGCCCCGCCGCGAATTCGTGGCAATTGATTAAACGCGTCAACCACGATGCGGTTTTTGAGACGTTCAACATCTGGATCTGTGCTGTTTGGCTCATCAAAATCCTGAAACATTTACGACCCAGTTTCGGGTCAGCTCGGAAGACCGACCTGGGCGACCTGGGCGACCTGGGCCCCAACTTCGTTTTCCCAGAGGGCCAAGTGTCACTGCTTTCCATCCTTCACCAAAGCCTCGAGCTCTTTCACGTGTCGGCTGGCCCGCGTAGAAACCGAGTCTGGAAAATAGCCTCGACTCTCAGTTGACTCGGTTGACTCGGTTGACTCCCTTCTCTACTCCTTTAGGGATTCAATAAATTAGTGCCAAAACAATCCCAAACTTACAGCGAACAGTAATGACACCAAGCCTAGTCTTGTCAAGCAGCTTTAGATCCAGGTCCCAGGTGGCCGAATTCGAATGACAAACAGATCCATGACTGGCTGAACACGATCCACGAAGCAAAACATCAGTCATCACTGCAACAGCATGGCCATGTACCAGTGGATGCTAAGGAGCCATGGCCATCGGGATACACCATGTGGCAATTCTTGGCTTCCTTAGCTTGCAACATGCGGAAAGGATGATGAAGGCAGACTGCTTTGTAGGGAAAGGATCAGATCAAACATGATGTAATACCGACATTCTCCGGGCAGTTCCAATTTCTGTCCAGGTGGCTATGTAGTGGTCACCTGCGATACCAGAAAAAATCAGGTCGAAAAAAAGCTGACACAGCGCGGGTTAATGAACGCATAGGTCAAGGGCCTGTAGGTTGCCGCAGCCAGAAATCCAAGCGTGAGGTTATCCTGTGCCAAGATGTGCCAAGGAGGCAAGTGACTCAATGATGCAATTTTGATGGGTGTATGTTTTGTTGAATAAATGTATGTATAATTATAACATATATATATATATACATATCATATGCTATGTTAGTTGAATCGGATGCTTATCAGCCAAGGGATACCTAAAGGCAAACGGGGTGACACCCTTGGGTCTTGGCATGGCTCTCAGGGTACATCCTTCAATCTGCTTCCGGCCTGTCTGCATCCGCGCGCTTGCGCTTTTTCCTGGGTGTGGCATCCGAGAGTTTTCGTAGCGGGTCGTGAGGTGCAGAGGGAGAACAAACAGAGGCCCAAACATCTTGTGAAGCTTGGAAATCCTCAAAAATCTCATCTAAGATCAGCTAAGATCAGCTAAAATCAGCTAAGATCAGCTAAGTTGCTTTGGAATCTTTGGACTTGCCTGTCCCGAATCAGACACTTGGTGCACTTGGTATGTCAAACAGCACAACTTTGCTGCCAAATCTTGGGATTTCTGGTTCCAAAGCCTCTGGCGCAGAAACAACGTCTGCGTTGGAGGGGTCCACAGAGGGAGTCCTCACATGGGTCGATCGTTGGGTCCAGAAATGTCCGGAAGGATTGGATGAACTCAGGATGATGAGGGGATGTGGTCTGCAGATTCCAACGTCTTTGACCCTCAACAAGTTCTCTAACCACCAAGTCTCGGATGCTTCAGCTGCTTTTCACTCTTCATTTCCAACCAATCATCCAAACCTGGCGGCGTTGACATGGATGACACAGGATTCTGAAACACAAAGTGGCACCCAAAAAATCCCATTGACAATTGACATTCATCATGACATTCATCGGAAAATGATTACCTATTGTTTACCATTCCCTAATGATCTGGTTGGTGGTATACCTACCCCCCTGAACAATCGATTCACTATGGATATCATCCGTTTTTCCCTAGTGAAAAGAACGAATAAAAAACCAGCCCCTGTTGAAATGACCCGGGTGCCCCCATGAAACCTGGCAGAAGCCGTTGACGCAGGAGCTCCCCCACGATGCTATTGGGCCTTGGTGGAATTTTGGGAGACCATCAGCCCTGGTGGAAAATGTGATGTTTTCCATTGAAGATGTACTGGTTATATAGTGGTTATAATAGTTATAGTGGCTATATACCAATAATAATAGTGATATCCCTATAATGATAGTTATAGTGGTTATATAGTGGTTATAATACCAATCATAGTGATTATATATGGCAAAAATATGAAAAAAACATGGGATTATAACATATTATATCAACAAAAGATGTACTGGTTGGTGGTTGACCTACACCTCTAAAAATGATGGAGTGAAAGTCAGTTGGGATTATGACATTCCCGACTGAATGGAAAAAACAAAAAAAACATGTTCCAAACCACCAACCAGTGTATGATATATGTTTAAAGTGTAAAGCATATAGACTGGATCGAGGTATCTGTCTTGAAAATAAAGGGTATCTGTTCCATCCAGTCAAAATGGCATCCCGTCAAAATAGCAAGTTTTTGATGCATAGTCTTTTTCAGGAGATAGTGGTGATAATGTTGGATTTGGGAGTTCCAAAATTCGGACAGCCGCATTTGGGTACAGCCAAAAATCTCGCCCAAAATCTCCCATTTGGGATATCTCCGATTTGGAAATTCGGAGGCGTTCATCAAGAGGACGGGGATGGGCCAATGGGGATGGCTAGGAAAAAGACCTATTAATTATCCTATAATGCCATATAATTCCATGTTTTCTGTGGGATGTAAAAACATCATTTTACATCCATAACTCGATATTAAAATCCCAATGAATTTAAGGTGTTCACCTCCCCCCCCGCACCTCTGAGTGTTGGTGCCGCAGAGCACTGTCTTCCCCGGCACTTCAATGAGTTCCCAAGTCCATCTCAAGCGACGATTTTGCGAACCTCCGTGATTGGATTGGATGCAAAGTCCCAAGAATTTGGACCCAAACTATCCAAAAACCATCAACATTTGATTTTCTGCAAACTGAAAAGTCTGTATTTAGGATACCTAATGTTCAGAAACCCACTGCGATCACCACAACTCAAATTGAATGTGAGTATAATATTTCATAATATTTCCTTGTTTCTTCAAAGCTGTTTCAACCAGAAATCTCTCAAATCCAATCCAGGTCCAAAAAATCGTCAGAAAGCACCGAAATCGCATCGACATATCACAGTCTGGAATCGGACAAGCCTGCAGACCTTGATAGCCAGATTCGCGCACCCTGACCAGTGAAGGCTTCCATACCTCCACATAAAACATCGGAACCAGTGGGAACCCAGGTTCCAAGCACTAGCCATTAAAAAATATCTGTGTTTGCCCAGCTACGCCCTGGATTCACGCAATAAGCAACATCCTCTTCTCCGGAGTCCAAAACAACATCCTAGGAAAGCACGCCATTGGGCTACAAGGCATCGAAAGCAAACTCATAAATTTACATATTTAGATCTACATGGATTTACAGGTCGGAAGTCATCCCTAATTTGTTCTCAGTCTGCTGCCTCACCTACTTCTCACTACGCAAGAACTCACCAAGGATAGGTCGGATAGGCATTTCCAAAGTGATGTGCAAACCCAACACGTTGACCATATCTGTCCAGAATCATGGTGCTGTGTAAAGCCCCATCATGATGAGCTTGGCACAGTCTTCGAGATCTTTGAGGCGGCTGTGGGTCAAAACCACGCAAATATTGTAAGATAGGGTTAGGTTCATCCCCATATCTCAAAATCACCAAAGTGTAGTCCGTATCCGTCACACTACGAGGATGCAAACCGGGTCGGATTGATTTGCCCAAGAATCTGCCAGAAAGCGGTCTCGTCGCTGCAGCAGTCGGGCTGCAGTCAAAGGTTCCGGGAAGGGGAGGAAAAGCATCAAGACACATTGGCCCAAGGCCAAAGAGTCAACAGTTCCAGAGTTTGAATATGTCAAATCTGTTTCAACTCGCAAATGTTCCAAATTGATGAGCATCTTCAGATGTGAAATGTTTGCTATACGTATGAGTTGTTTTTTTATAGTGACAAGCATCGACTGAGCGTTGGGTTGTTTCTGTCTGTGGATCTGCAAAGAGCCACAAAGGCGGCGGTTCAGAAACAGTGAGTTTCACTAACTCTGGCACCAGGACCACGGGAGAGCAAGGGAGTTTCCCTATTTTCCCTCTGGTTTTTTACGGATCGATTCTGGATTGATCTGAAAGTCCATATCATTCACCATTTTATTGGATCATTTCACTCTGGGATTCAGTAGTTTTTCTTGGATCCCAATGGATTTCCATCATTTTCCATCCATTCAATCGATTTCATATGGATTTCATATGGTGATAAATCAAGCTGAACATCAGCTGGATTTCTGGGTTTCCGGTCGAAGGCTTCAGCCCAAAGCGACGCGCGTCACGGAGCGAACGCCACGCAGCCAGTGCTGTGTCCAGTTCGTTGAGCCCATAGACCTCTGCTGCTGACAGCTGGTGCTGGTTCTTTCGGGGCCCAATAAATCCACAACAAACATCTCCAAAGCAACTTTATAAAAAACCACCACTCAGATTTCGTTAATGGACGACTGTTAACAATACATATATATATATATATATATATATGATCTAACAGGATCTAACACGACATTACACGACATTACACGACATTTACGCGTCGCGTTACCGGGGCCACCACAGGGCTTCGCAACACTTGGCGGCACAGGCCATTGCTGGTGACCTGGCAGGTTGGTTTAGAACGGGATTTCCCAGTTCATGGAGGAAGATTACAGTTGGATGAAGATAATTATATAATATAACAATTATCATATAATTACTCTACGGTAAACAGATGTCAACGCGCCTGCAAAGTGATGTGACGACTGGCCGCAGAAGACCGAATCTGCGGAAAGCGCAGGACGTGCCATGGTTGCTATGGTTTCTATGGTTGCCATGATGGACTACTAGTTCGCCAATCCCAATCAACTACTAGTTGCCTCTTGTGGGCAGTCACTTGATGTCAGTACATCACTGTGTCTGTCTGGTAGCCGCCCAGCCTCTGGTTTGCACAGCGCTCTCCGTACCTGTCAACAAATTGCAGATTGTGGAAAGTCTGGGCATCGCTTTCCACAATCTGCCAGGATACCTCCACTAGCACAACCTGACAATGAAAAATCCCCACTGATTCTCCAAGGATTTTGTTCCGAAGACTTCGGGCTTTCCTGTTGTCATGATTTGCCATGGATTCTTGGAAGATATCATTGTAGTTTTGGATTGTTCTGTGATGTCGCAACGAGGGCACGCAGTCTTCGAACGGACTGCGTTGCTGAAGGACTTGATTGCGAACGGCGGCCTCACAACCAGCAATGTTCATCAATTTTCAACCCATTCATAATATCTGGGCACCACGAATTTCAAAACCTGAAATCAATTATGTTTGGCATAGTTTCTTTTAGTTTCCATCTGTATGGTGAAGTCGCTATAATTTGTTTCAAACATGGATTGGGTATGGCGACTTGAAGTTGTTTCAAACTACGCAAATTTGGAGATGTTTAGCATCAACCCACTCATGTTAGGTTTGCTTGGGGTAATAATCCGCTGACCCCAAAATAGCGGGGGAGAGCGCGTGATACATAGTTTTTTGTGATAGTGTTCATCCAGAAAGGCCCCTGACTATGGATTGCGAGTTGAGAGATTGCGAGTTGAGACACCAGACCGCACAACCTTACACGACACACCACGCCCGGTGTGCAACGTAGGAACTGGCGACTGAGAAAAAAAAAGGGGTCCAAAATTATTGTTGCAAAGTAATGTTTATCTTGGTATGTGAGCGCAGGTCATGGTGCTACGGAGGGTCCGTGGCACTGTGTTTTGTAGTGGGGCAGCGGGTGGCAGTTTGTCCAAAAATAGGGTATCCAAAAATCCCACAACTTTCAAATTGGCGCAGGACATCCCATTTCTGGCCATCCTCCCCTCGGGCACAGACTAAGCATTCCAAATCACGCTCTGCATCTTGCACGCAACTTCTAGGCCTTGCCTACCATAGGCGAAACCCACTCGGTTGAGAGGCGGATGAAATCTTGAGGTTTTTGCCAGGATCTTGTCGGCCTCAAATTTCCATCACGTCTGTGATATCATGCTATCTTCTTGGATGTGGCTTTGTCAAATCAGCTACCCCCAATCCGCTGGTCAATCATCATATTCCAGCTGTTTTCAAGTGCCATTTAACAAAGCCAAATCACATGACAGGTCGATTACAGGTCACATTTAAAAGACACGATCCACTGGTGATCCATCCTCCTTTTTGTTGGTGAAATCCCACAGTAGAACATATAAAAACACCATAAGTTGTTTCACTTCCTGCAAATCTGCGATTCAAATTCTTGGAGGGCACCTGAAGGCGCAAGTTGCAAAAGCTGATGCTCGCACGGAATTTCTGGCCACCTGGCCGAATGCTACAAGTGGGGGACCCGAAGTTGGATGTCAAATAACTTCGATGTTCAAAATCTAGGGAAGAACAACATCCTCTGCACCTAAAGACTGAAGCCTCGGTGATTTTTGCTCAGATTGTGCCACGCATCAATTGCGAAACATCTTTGCACCTGGTGTTTGGCGACGAAAAATGCCATGGCTCTCTTTGACCACACATCTGACCTCCACGATTCGTCAGGATCCGTGGCTGATCAAGGGATATGAAGGTATATCAAGGGTAAGATCGCATAAATTATACAGATATATACAGATGTCATATTATGTGTACAATATCTATAGTGCATCATATGTAATCTAGCAATCTGGCATCTATATATACCATCTGGCTACTTAACATAGCGATGGAAAATCACCATGTTTAATTTAATAGGTAAACCATCTATTTTTATGGGCCATGGCTTAACCATGGCTATGTTAGTCATAACCAGAGGATGTATATATATATATAGAGAGAGAGAGAGAGATTAAATCTACATATAACATATATCAACCAATTTGGCCATGTCCACCAGGTCGAAAAAAAATGGTGTTGCCAGCCCTGTGGCGACCTTGCGTTTGGCCGATCGCCTGTGCCTTCCAGGATTCCTGCCAGGCACATGGGACGGCCATCTGGGGATAGGAGATTCGAATGTTGTGAAAAATTACATATCAATATGATAGTTATCATTAATAAATGATATTAATTACTATCATTAATGATATCAATAATGATATCATTAATATTAATATTTAATATCAATATCAATGCATTAATGATAGTTAATATGCTGATATTTATTACATATCATGAATGGTTACCATACTTGATGATACTTACATATCTAATTGGTGGTTTGAACCCCTCTGAAAAATATGAAAGTCAGTTGGGATGATTCTTCCCAATATATGGAAAAATTAAAGATGTTCCAAACCACCAACCAGATATCAATTATTACCATACTTCATGATAGTTACATATAGTTACCATATTTGATAGTTGATGAAAAAAACTAAACTATGATCAATTTACAAATTCTAGACAAACTATCATCAACGATCAGCATGATCAGCATTATCACAAAAAACATCCTAGTTCCTCATAGTTCCTAAACTTAAAACCTTTGAAACTGTTTAGATCATCCCCTCTGTCAACTACCATTGCTGTTGGCTGCGCAGCAGCGCAGCTAGCGCGTGCCTGGAGATCTGCTTCACAGCCTGGGGTCATTTCTGGATGATGCGCTTCATGATTTGTGGATGTTCATCTCAAAACAAATGATTGTTATACTAAGTTATTAATATATTAATAGATATTACTATTATAGATTATACTAATCTTATAACAATAGTTATACTAATATGTTATACTTATAGATATTAATGCATATTAATGCATAGCCAATATATAGCACCAACCAGTATCTTTGCCATCCATGCCATCCGCTCAGATTTGGGCAGGTGCTAAAGCCAAAGAGCCCTGGGTACCTTCAATGCACAACTTCAACTCACAAAAAAACACCCATCGATCGGAGCTGGTTTTGGAGACATCATGAATTTGGAGAATTGTACTCCAAATGGTTTGAATCTATTTTATGAATGATATTCAATGATGTTATTTGTGACACCGTCTGAGCTGAGAATATCCGCTTCGCTGCTTCGCTGCTACCGCGGCCTCCAGAGTCTTTCACTTTCCGCAGCAGCTGCTGCTCCAATTGTAGCCGTTGCCTGGGCAAGAAACAGTACCCTTCAGTAAATTAACAGTTCGACCCTGCCAGTCATCGGGGTTGGAAGACTAGTTTCCACAATAAATTGGTCATTTTCAGGGGCCAACTGTTAATTTACTGGAGGGTAATATCAGTCATCAAAAACCGGTTCTTAGGATTCTGACAGGTGCTCCTCTTGGCCTTGAAAAATAAATGTTATAGGTGCAATAACCATATCTGGTTGGTGGTGCAATAACCACCTTGAAAACTGTGAGTTCGTCAATGGGAAGGATGAAAACCCATATATTATCATATATTATGGAAATTAAAAATGTGTGAAACCACCAACCAGACCATATATATAAACCATAAACCCACCATAAAACCCACCACAGGTGGTAGCAATTTTCTGAAGCCGAGCTGCCACTCTCTGAGGCGGCCCAGCACTTTGCCTCGAACCTCCCGCTTCAACCTGAGCCAGTCGGAGCCCCCAACGATGGCCATCAGAGAGATGGATAGACCATGGATGCCCTCTGGATTTAATGGGATTTAATGGGTTTTAATGGGATTTACCTGGTAAACGTTTACAAAAAACTAAATAGAAGCCATGGCCCAGTCGAAATAGTTGATGACTACCCAGCTATAAAATGCTGGATCTTTCCAGTTCGTTTTTTGGAAACGTAGAAACCAGAGGCTAAACCATCGAATTCTGCTCGATTTTCCACATTGGATCCCATCTCCATCACCGAATTACCCTCTGGTAATGACTAACAGTTCGCTATTGAAAATGGCCCAGTCGAAATAGTGGATTTTCCCATTGATAGCATGGTGGATCTTTCCAGTTCGCTATGTAACAAATTACCAGAGGCTACAGCTGCCAACAGTTCTCTCCAAGGGGCTCTTGTAAGAGTGCGGCCAAGCGCTCTGCTGGCGGCCGAACCTGAAGGGCGATTCGGAATGCCTGGACCGAAAAAACCACCATGGCTTTCTGTTGCGAAAAATGCTGACCCTCTGGTAATTTGTTACATAGCGAACTGGAAAGATCCACCATGCTATCAATGGGAAAATCCACTATTTCGACTGGGCCATTTTCAATAGTGAACTGTTAGTCATAACCAGAGGGTAAACACTCAAAAAATGGTGCAACAAATCAAACATATCATGGGTGTAACATGGTGTAACAATAATCATGGTGCACCAATACTGCCAATATCCCTCTCAATATCAATGCTGTATCGGGGCCTTTTGGGCCTTTCGAAGCCGTCGGATGCATAAATCAGCACCTCAAGGGCGACTCAACGATCTCAGGGACTTCAGAGATTCAGAGATACTAGATGTATCTAGCTGTTATCATTGTTATCATATGTCTAGATGTGCATGTAATATGCATATATCTAGATGTGCCTAGATGTGTATCTAGAATCATCTAGATGTATTCAGCCACAGTCTCATCATTGATCTTAGATCATAAAATAAACCATACGCATCAAGCAAAGGCTCTGACAACCAGAAGTCAAGGTGGGCGGCGCCCGTGACCTCTTTTGAGCACCTGGAAGACGCAAAACTTCAAAAATTGGAAAGCTTCTGAGAACTTGTGGAAAATGAATGAAAATGAATTGTGGGAAATGTGGGAAATGTGGGACACCACTCAAAAAAATATGTTTCGTCCTTGTTTTGTCCTCACCTGACATGCTGATCGTGTTCAACTTCACCCGCTGTCATCAAAGACGCTACGTTGACGTGCTCGTCGTCCACGTCGTCGTCCATGTCGTCGTCGTTGTCGTCGTTGTCGTGCATGTTGCCGACGTCAGCCTTGAAATAGCAGATAAATCACCGCACAAATGATGATATTGCACAACAGTATCAAGATTGTAATACATGATATATATATATATATACATTATATATATATATATATATTTTACATATATATATATATATATATATATATGTTACTATATTATCATATCAATTCATAGAAATTGAATTCCATCTGAATTGATGGATGTTCACCTCCATTGTGCAAGCTACGAAAAATTCACCAGGAAAACGATGAGTTTTCCAAGGCTTGGACGACGTCGGCGCTGTTGTCATAGTTGTTGTTGTTGCATCGTTCTTGGAGGTCATTGCAAGACCTCAAAGCTTCCAACAGCCCCATTTCCTGATATTTTCTGGCCCATTTGCCCATTTCCTGGCCCATGTCCAACATCTTGGCCGCTTCTTGAGCACAAAAGAGAATCATCACGCAGTAATGCAGTCCGATCTGCTCGATTGAGTGCAGCTTCATTTAGACTCTGATTCTATGTTGAGAAATATTGAGAATCTTTCCCCTTGAGACAAGTGGCTTGAGTTGGCCAATGGCATCTGCATGATGTTCGACATGATGATATACCGCCTCACAGCACACAGAAAAACACAGCTTTTCTTGCAATTCTCAGGTTTTTCATGGGTCTTGTGAGTCTGGTCAGTCTGGTTAGTGGTCCCCAAAATTGCCTTGTTCTTCAACATCTTCAACATGGCCATCCGAAATCTCTCAATGCGACAGAAATACATCCGAAATCCCACGATATCCCACCTGCAGCGGAGAAATGTCAGAGTCTCAAAGGGTCACAAAGCTAGGAGCCAGCGGAGCCAGCGACCAGGCATTGGTCTGCGACAACTGCTGCTTGGGACTATTTCCATTGGGCAACATGTATTTTTGATGATTCTTGCAGGTGAAAACACACAATTGGGGGGTAAACCATTCGTTCTCGGCGGCTGGTTGGGCCGATTCTGGTAGGTATTCAAATTGACATCAAGTGCAACGTCTTTGATAACATTCACTGTTCTCTCTTGTATCAGTCGCGCTGACGCCGATCTTTTTGTTGTTTCGCTTCGCGACAACTTGGATGTTTCGTTTACATGCCCTTTTGGTAAATCACAGAAGAATATGGCACAAACATACGTTCTCACTGTCCTACTGTCCCACTGAATCATCTCTAAAAGTTTTAGACTCCAAAAGAGCTTCGAAGTAGCATGTACTTCAGGAAAATGCGTGCAGCAAGATGGGCAGCAGCCAATCTGGACCAGCTATGACCCAGCTGTGCTTTCTCTGACTTTCTCCCATCACAGAGATCTTCTGTGGAAAATTTCATCTTAGATGAAAAATGATGAAAAGCTGCACGGATTCCAGAGCTTCAGATGTCCTCAGGGCAACACGGTGAAGCGGCGACACTTGACAGGCATGGGTCAAGGGTTCGTGCCCACTCAATTCGATTAGATGATGAATATGTATCTGTATACGCATATAATATGTAAATATTATGATGGCTCTGAAAAGCTTGACGCAGTTTAATCAAGTTTCATTCATGTATCGCTGGAATTTAGCGTCATTCTGTATCTGCCAGCTCCGCTATGGATACAACTTGGGTCCCGACATTTGACAGTTGCAGCTTCTGGAGGTTTAGTTCCTTTCAAGTGTTCGCCACAGACGTGCGAAGAACAAGGAAGTTGCCAAGGACGTCTGGTGGCGCTGCAACATGCTTGGGCTGCTAGGCTCTTGACCTGCTTGAGCCTGAATCACGCACGCTCACCTCAGTGTCGTGGTCGATCAATGCTGTTCCCATCTCCAGGCTGAATGCTGAAACTGCAGAGGGCCAAACTGGGAACGATTGCGAAGACTCTTCGGCAGGATCTGTACCAGCAGATGGTGTTGCAAAACTATCCTCAGCAGCACTTCACGTGAGACCATTGTTGGTTGGAGCTTCTCACGGCTTCTCAATACATTCTGCATGCAACTCAGCATCTGCTGTAACGGCGGCAGCACTTGCATCGCTGTCCTCACAAGTGAGAACTCAACGACGCAAACATAGAACCATTGTAACCATTGGGCTGGGAAAAACTTGTCGACTCAATTGCTGCATGAATTGAACGGCATCAATTTTTACCATATGTTCATTCCTTGGCGCCTTGGAAACGGAATTTGCAGAGCACCGATCAAGAAAAGATGGAGCACCGATGCATGAGTTGAAAAGCTTCTGTACTTCGTCCTGTGCATCTTTATGTGCAAAACTTTCCTCAGATTCTGAGTCGAAGTCGTCATAGAATTCCTCCTGGAACAGCGAGAGCCAAAAGGAAGTAGCGCAAATACACCATCCGCTTAGAAGCACCCTACAAGCCGTGCCTCATCATAGCTATCTCCTTGGTCCTTTGCCACAAATGACAAAAGAAAGAAATCCTCTGTAAATGATTGAAACAATGAATGTTATGCCCTTATGCAATACCAAGCACCCGCCTCGGGTTCTGTTGCTTCTTCTCTTGCTTCTTCTCTTGCCTCCTGCAGCAGGTCCTGTCTGCACCGAGAACTCGCAACACTGGGCTCGCTGCAACCCTTTACTACATCCTCTGCAACACACGTTTTCTGACAAG
>Ga0126342_10010253_pt1 | contig 16759 bp, 13 predicted proteins | sample Cyp1metagenome_FD_92528 | JGI IMG/M metagenome (GOLD analysis project Ga0126342, IMG submission 92528) | Coral microbial communities from Lord Howe Island, Old Settlement Bay, Australia - Cyphastrea 1 metagenome | ecosystem: Host-associated > Invertebrates > Cnidaria > Coral ... | reverse complement strand
TTGTATATGTGCTGCAGCCATTTTAGTGCTTTCAGCTACCTTCGAGCTGACTGAGTGAAAAGGTGCTGATCAGTGCTCAGGAGTGTTCATCAGATTTAAGAGCCCAAATTCTCTGTTCAGTGTACATACATATAGATATACAGTACTGTAACCAACACCGGCTATATTCACTAGGATTTAATGCAATACAATTGGATATAATGTTAATAATTACTGTCTCGGCTTTTGTTATGCGATGAGTCATGCCGAGCTTCAGTGACAAAAATCTGGCCAGCTTGGGTTGAACTTTCGACCTAGCCCAGTCATTGATGCTTCAGTTCCCCAAGCTTAAGTCTGAAGTGATGATGTGTTGAGGGCATTAAATTTAGGGAACATCCTTTCCGAATCCTTACCTCATGTAGTATCCCTGCTGAGGGCTGGTTGAGTATTTGCTTTTGAAAAATCCCCCAAGAAAATGGATTGACCTTCTTCTTTTGTTGTGACTTTCATGTCCTTTTGGGTGATCAAAACCATCAAGTAGTGAACCTTCATGAATAGATAGATTTTGCTGGTGGCCGGGGTGATTGGTGCATGCAGCAGGCAGCATATGTGCCGCTATGCTCTAAAGGTTTGTGCGGCACTATGTCATGTTCGTTGGTACTTGCACGCATTTTTTCTGCTACTTTACGGAAAATCTAAGCTTGCCTAAACTTGCACACATCATCGCTCCTATAGCAGGGTTGATTTGCTCCTGAACACCTCACAAAACTGTATGCTCACCAATGAAGAAGAGATCTACATCCTCATTTTTGGTATTGGACTTGCAGTGATGCCCATGGGGTTAGCCGGGCGCAATATGGCGCAATGGTGAGTTCGTTGGTTGGTCCCCCATGAAGTTTGTCCCTCAGCTGCGCTGCTAGGAAATGTTCAGCAATATAGATGTGGACAAGAACGGCACGATCACTAAAGAGGAGGCTAAAGATGGGGGGTCGACATGGTGAAACACCATCCTGAAAGGGGGATGTACTATGCAATGTTTGTATGTATGTTATCTTATGTTATGTTTTGCAATGTAATGTTATGTTATGCATTTATGTATATAATTTATTTTATTATATATATATATATATACATACATATATATATATAATAATATATATATATAGCCATAGCCAATTAAATGCCTTGAAATCCGACACCAAGTCGTGTGCTTGTCGATCCGATCCATTCCACCGTTGCACAATTCACTCACAAACGGGGCGTGCTATTGAATCTTCATACGGATCTTAAACATGGGTCATTAAATGTCCCCATTGAACATCACCCAACCATTAGGTATATGGTCTATAATGGCTACTATAAGGTGATGTCCAATATACCCAAAATGGGACAGTTACCAACCCCTGTTAAAGGGATGATGTGGATTTCAAGCTGTCCTTTTGATGGGAATATATCGCCTATATCACTCTGATGTGGATTTGACTTTGGTAATGACTTTGATTCCTGTTTTTTTTCCCAAAAAGTAAGTGTCCGGAAAAAAATTGGTGGTTGATCATGGTTTACCAATGTTTATCATGTGTACCTTATTTTTGGACAAAGCCATTAGCCAAGAAAACAACTGGGGAATTGACCATTCTTAGCACCCAAGTGATGAAATGTTTGCCAACAAATCCTGGGTATGTGTATGTGAATCAGAAAATGAGGGAACATCAACAGAAGAATGGATGCAGACCAAGAAACTATGGTGGTTATAGGCAAAACAAGCATCGGTCATGTCCTCTTTCACGCATGGAAGCGTCAGGACTGAAGCGACCTGTAACCAGCGTGCCATGGAGAATCCTCCATTTTCTGTTATGTTCCTATGAAAAGAATTGAAGAGCTGTGGATTTACGCAATTTCGCAGGTTGATTCCGGAGGGTATACCCAATTTGTCATGGCATCCAACCGCAAAAATACCCGGACACCGAGACTGAGATATACTGAGATGGCCTTCAACGCCAGCTGTTTTTCAGTTTCTAGACTCTCATCCGAGTGGTTCAACCCCAGAACCAGGGGATTCATAACCAGGTTTATCGGTCATATCTCCAGGAGATCCCCTTATTGATGGATGGTGTTGCTGTGACTCTGTGCAATTTTCGGGTCATGAATCACGAACTTATTTTAAAACAGATGAACAACCAAAAAACCCTCATATCTCTTTGATTTCCCCATGATTTCCTCATGCTTTCCATATCAAGTCATAACCCAAAACCGGTCACCTCTCAGTCTGCCAGGCTCACAAGTTCTTCACAAGCTTCTCCAAGGCCTGAAACAAAGAGGGCGAGCCGCGGCTAGCCTAGCCATTTTTGACTACCAAAGGGTACGAGCGTAAGTTAAAGGAAAAATATACATTGAATTCCCCCATGCTTTGCTGATTTTTTCCACTCAATTCCCAATAAATTAACATTTTGCTGGTGACATCTGGTGTCTGTGATTCCCGGCCACAAAAATGTTCAGGTGAATACCAAAGCCTTCTTCGATGAGGTCGATGCAGATAAGAGCGGAAGTATCTCCAAAGTGGGGTCGCCTATGGTCGCCTTCACTCGGCTCCAGAAATTTGGATGATTGTTGCGGGGATTTCAAGGGGAGTATAGGGGAGTTAAGCCATAAACATAGATATTAAGCTTTGTATAAACATTGCAATTAGAGTTGGAGTTCAGCAACAGGATTTTTTTTTTGGGAGCTCAGCAACAAGCCAAGGAGCCTTGGGGTTGGCTGGAGTTCACAATCAGAACACTAGGGTTTTGCTGGGATTTACCCTCTGGTAAACTAACATAGCTATTGAACATTGCCATTTATAGTGGATTTTCCCATTAATAATGGTGATTTTCCATAGTTATGTTAGTTTACCGGAGGGTAAGGCATATTGGGACTTCTTGGGGTCCCATTGAAAGAACGCTCCCCCCGACTGAGGCCGAATTCATGGGCTTCTGGGATCAGGTGCGGAGCGGTTCCATTTTTTTGTGGCTGGTAGTTACCCTGTAATCATGGAATTTACATGGGTATGGGTCAAAACCTATGACTGCCATATTTTGGGGAATAAACAGGCATAAATCCCATCTATTTAGGTTCCCAGGGTACCAGGGTTTTGACCCATCCCCACATGAATTTACATACTGTATGAGAATCGAACCATGCCCATAGTAAAACATAGATAGAGATAGTAAGTATAGTAGTTACATGTAGTTACTGTATATCTACTTACGGTTGCAACGAAAGAATCCACCATAGCCATATGTATGTCTGAGTCCCGATAGAGTCCTCATCAAGTCCTAGCGATGTTTCGACATGTTGCAACCCCATGAACAGTCCTGGAGCCTTTCGGAGCTGTGCTGGAACCGTGATGAAAATTCCTTGAACATTGTACAGATATATAATCGATGAGCTATACAAACCACAAGTGCAAAACGGATGGAACCCACATCCGTGGCTGGTGGCATGATGTCGGTTCGGAGATGAGGGTGGTAGTTGGTTGCGCTATGATGTCATAGTGTTCAACATGTTGTTTGCGAAAATAAGACAAATATAGACAAATGTGAAACAACATACTAAAAGAACATGTCCACACTCTGTACATGTAAACATACATAGTTCTTGCAACCTTGGGGTTTTAAATCTTTCAACAGACCGTATAGTTTTGTTGTTCCAAGTTCCAGTTCCATGAATGTGTTATACATATATTTATATGTGTGTGTGTGACGTTATTTAAGTTGAATACATACATGATCTAATTTGAATACATACAGAATATATAACTATACATTATATATATATGATTATATATAATATACAATATATATATATATGATTATATAATATGTGTGTATGTGAAACCAAGTGGCTTCTTGCCATGTTCTTTTCAGCGGTGCCCAGTCATTGTCCCCATTGTCGAGCTGGCGAGGTCAGAGTTGCTGGCTATACCAACGAAGAGCGTCTCAGTTGCACGGCGCTCCCATGATGGATCTGATGCGCCAGATTTTTTTTGGATCGGTTGATGTGCTTTGGATCATTTTGGATCATGGTTTCAAAATGGTTCAAACCAAAAAGAAAGAACATCAATATATTCAGACGATTTGAGAAGTTTTGGTGATGTTGAACTTCTTTGGGTCTTTGATTCCAGGATGTGGGGAGTATCTTAACCTATCTACTAGTAGGACTATGGGTCGAGATGGTCACCCCCGTGAACCCAATAGGACTTGTAGGAGACCATCCTGCTCACCCAGCCATTGGCTGAGTGAAAAGAGTTGTTGTGTTAGATCACGACCAATATACACAAACATACATGAAGATAGATAGATACTGTAGATAGATAGATTAGACTTGATTTGATTTGGTCTGATTTGATTAGATAGATGGATACATCTTCATATGCAAACACTTATACATATTGTAGGGCTTCGCACACCGGCCAAATAGCAACGACGGGGTCCCAGTTTTTGTTTGTACCCTAAAGGGTAGAAACAAAAAGATATATATTATGAGGACGGGGTCCCAGTAATTGTTTGTACCTTGTTATTATTGTTGTTGTTGTTGCTGTTGCTGCTGCCCCTGCAGCTTTTTTCTCAGTGGCCAAAAATCGTCAAATAGATGCTTTCACGTTTTGTTGAGACTCTCAGAGCAAGAAACACCGTAAATACCGATATTTTTTGCGCATCGGAAGCCCAAAACCACGGTATTTACGATGTGTTTGCTTTGGTAGCAAAAATCATGGTATTTACATGTATTTACCATGTTTTTTGGCCAGTCCCTAGCAAAAACTCTGGTATTTACACATTTTCCATACCAAAGGCACAAAAACATTGTAAAACGGACAAGAAACTAGCTGGCAGCCTCCATGCCTGAAAAACGCTGCCCTCACCACTCCAAAACAGCATGCCAGCACCCTATAATGCCTAACGTCCTTTCTGAAAGGACAAGAAGCTAAGTGAAGGACGGACAAGGCCCGCGGCCTGCAGCCTACAATGCCTAGCATAGCTTTCTGTACTGACGGACAAGAAACTAGCTCCAAATGGCAGCCTACATGCCTGAAAAATGCTGCCCTCACCACTCCGACACAGCATGCCAGTGAAGGATGGAGCCCGGCCTGGAGCCTAGAATGCCTAACGTTACTTTCTGTACGGACGGCAAGAAACTAGCTCCAAACCAGGCCTGAAAAACGCTGCCCTCGCCACTCCGAAAAGTGCCAGTGAAGGACGGAGAAGGCTTGCGGCCTGCGGCCTGCAGCCTATAATTTCCTATAATGCCTAACGTCGCTTTCAACGCTGCCCTCGCCACTCCAAAACAGCATGCCAGTGAAGGACGGAGCGGGTCCACGGCCTGCAGCCTACAGCCTGAAAAACGCTTGCCTTTGCCACTCCAAAACAGCATGCCAGTGAAGGACGGAGCGGGCCCACGGCCTGCAGCCTATAATGCCTAACGTATCCTAACGTCGCTTTGTGTACTGACGGACAAGAAACTAGCTCCAAATGGCAGCAGCCTCCATGCCTGAAAAACGCTGCCCTCACCACTCCGAAATCGCATGCCAGTGCAGGACGGCACTTACTGCTTGCAATCTGTTCTTTGAGGTGCACCCCCTTGCTGTCGGCGGGGGTCGGCGGATATATTCTTATTAATTCATATTAATTCTGCATGGGTCCAGCCTGGTTTAATGGATGCACCAGGATTCTGGAAGAACTCGAAGATTTGGCAAAGGGCAGTGATTGGGTCAACTGGAAGGCCGGAGACCGGCCCCAGATCTGAGAGCACCGATTCGAGTTTTTGTCGAGACGATCGCTGACCCAAAAACAGGAGGATACTCTAGTATCTAGTTTAATGATGTTTACTTTAGTGTATATTTGAATGGAGAACAGTAGTTTGAACAATGGGAACCTTTGACGTTTGTCTTTGCTTTTATTTTATGAGAAACGAAAACACATAATGAAATGTTTGTGGTCATTTTGTGGAATACGCAAAAAAGTAACAACTACAGATGATGTGATGGATAATTTCAACTGTTTGTTGGTGACCTGGCAGTTGAATGATTTATGTGCATTTGACAGGTGTGCGGTATTCTGAAATGGAGTTCAAGGAAACTAGACAAGACTTGCAGCAATGCCCTTAGGACACCAAAGATGTTGCCACGGAGTCCAAATCTGGTCCACAGGCAGGGGGGGCAGTCGCTTCAATGCATATTATGCTTGCTGTGCTTTCACGTTCTTTATTCCTGAATGCGGAGCGAAGGGTTCTCGTTTTCTTTGGGGTCTGAGGGTGGAGCTGTGTGTGCTTGACGCTGCTTTGCGATCGCAACCGTTCATGGTTAGCAACAGAAGCGGTCACTCTTGGAGGTTAGCAATGTCGTTTCGTGTGGCAAGCATCGCACTTCATGACATCCTAACATGTTTCATAATGTGTTGAAAGTCGTTCGGTGTGACCGGCGCAATATTTTTGCGAGGTTTTCAGAAGATGACTTGCATTTTTCGTGGGGCGCAGCACTTCGGACATGTCCATTTTCATTTTCCGTGCCAAGTGCAGCACTTTCTACGTGTGGTGTTGCGTGTTTTTTTGCAAATCGCATTGTCTGCCTGAAGTGGTGACGATGTGCACATTGCATGTGGGACATCGTGAGAGTGGTATTTTGTGTGGCGGGGGCATCGTTTGGTGAAGATCCGTCGTGTGTGGAATGTCGCAGTATTTGGGACACTCTACACTTTTCACTTTTCACTCAACATTTTACACCCCACACTCCACACTCTACACTTTACACTTCACACTTTACACTTGACACTCTACACTTTACACTCCACACTCTACACTTTACACTCCACACTCTACACTTTTCACTTTTCACTCAACATTTTACACCCCACACTCTACACTTTACACTTCACACTTTACACTTAACACTCTACACTTTACACTCCACACCCTACACTTTTTACTCTTCACTCAACATTTTACACCCCACACTCCACACTCTACACTTTACACTTCACACTCTACACTTGACACTCTACACTTTAAACTCCGCACTCTGCACTTTACACTTCATACTCTTCACTCTACACTACACTGCACACTTTGCACTCACCACTCTACACTCCACACTCTACGCTTCACACTTTACACTCCACACTCTATACCTTAGACTCCACATCTACATGTCACACTGCATACTCTACACTCTACACTTTTCACTTCACACTCCACACTCGACACCCTACACTTTACACTGTACACTTTACAATTCACACTTTACACTTCACACTCTGCACTCTACACTCCACACTCTGCACTGTACACTCCACACTTTCCACTTGACACTCCACACTCTTCACTCTACATGTCACACTCCACACTACACATTGCATTCCACAGTCAACACTCCACACTCTTCATTGTCTTCACATTCCACACTTCGCACTCCACCCCATTCCACAGTCTACACTGGTACGGTAACAGGGGAAAAATGTGCAAGACTCTGTGTTTTACGTGACTGCATTCGGGTTCGTTGGTTTTGTTTTTTTTGAAACTGTTTGCCTATTTGCTGGCGAAAAAATGATAAAATTGCTGTGTCTGAATGTAGAGCACCCCAAATTCCAATGGTTTATTATTTTCCTGCATGTTCCATATCGAAATTACCATTTTTGGGGTATCCTTCTGGGCAACGCCGAAGTCCTGACAGGCTGAGTACAGACCCGTACAGCCAAAGGTGGAAGCTGCAGAAGCCGCAGATACAAAACCGGCAGAAGCCGCTGCGGACGCTGCAGAAACACCGGCTCCGGCTGAACCAGCCATGATTTCAGACGAGGTCACTGCGAAATTGGAGGAGCCGAGAACTGCGAGTATCAATTTTGCAAGGAAATTTCATTGGCTTGGGCAAAATTTTGGACTTGTACCTAATTTCGACACCCTGGCAGATTGAATCGTCATGGCCGCCATGGCAGGAGATGTTTGCTAGGATAGACGTGGACAAGAGCAATACAATTACAAAGGAAGAGGTCTGGTTGTGGGCACAATGGGGACTACTATCTATGGCATGGGGATTGTTGCAGGATGTTGCAAGGATGATTGTAATGGGATACAATATCATTGGAGAAAATAAAATATGTAGCGAACAATATGATGATGGTTTTCCTAAATTAATCCTTACATTTTCCACTGATTGAAAGACGAGGGAGGGGTCACCACATTTGAAAAAACTCCGGAGATTGTTGGCAAAGTTGTTGGGATGAGCTGCAGGAGTCATACAAATCAGCCATTGCTGCAAGAATAACATGTTCGATTGCTTATCAGGAGTTGTCCTACCTACCTAGTTTATTGGGGATTATTTTTAATCCATAGAAAAATGCATCAACCAACTAGGACAATCAGATGGGATAGAGGTTTTTCACATGGCTCAAGTAAGGTTGACTTGCCGAAATTTTCGAACCGCAGCCAGCACTTACCAGACGCATTGCCCACAGGATGCGTCTTTGATTGAGTCACACACATATATATATATATATATGTATATGTACGTATATATATTCCATACTATATACAATATATTATAATATAATATGCTCTAATATATATCATATTATATATATATATATATATTATTATATTATATTACAATATAGTATAATATAATATAATGTGATATAATATGATATAATATAATTTAATATAATATAGCACAATATAATATAATATAATGCAATATACTCTACTATACTATAAATGATATAGGATGATATAATATACTATACTACACTATAATATAAATAATCTATGATAATATGATATATATATATGTACATATATTTATCATACGACGAACCAGGACAAGCCGCTTCATGCGAGTCCCCACGCCGGCCAGGCCATGAAATTCTTCACCAGTTTTTCCAAGGCACAGGACAGGGAAAATCCCACGTCCAAATGGTGGTTTTCATAGGGAAAACTATGGGAAAACCATGGGAGAATCCACTCTAAATGGAAATTCATCCAGAAATGAGGAGTTCTCCAGCTAGCCGTTGAGCTGATTGCCGGAGGGTACGTGGTGTAAAACAGTGAGTTTTAGTAGTGTCATCAGTGGTATTCAACAAGAACATATCACCCCAAGGATCATCAACAACAACAACAACAACGATCATAATTATATGATATGCTTCTAACAAAATCAACACATCTCTGTGATTGCCGGATCTGCCGGGCTGTGAAGAACATCCCCGTGATCGACTTGGTCGCAACGAGGTGAATACCAAAGCGTTCTTCGATGAGGTGGACGATGATCACAATGGACTCATTGCCAAGGAGCTGATGCCGGAGTTCCATGGAGTTCCATTCCCAGTGGGATGATCAGGATATCATGAAATATCTTGAAATATATGATGAGAGTGAGATCAACTAGACCCCTAACTCGGCCCAGAACAACATCCCCCAGAAACACTTGGGTGTAAGGAAAGCTCACCGCTGCCGCTATGGTTTCATAGAGGCTCACCCTGGCGGATTGCACCTATTTCCCATTGGCCAGGACGAATTTATGGGTTTTTGGCAGCAGGTCCGAAATTCTGGCTACCAGAACGAAGAGTTGCTTGGCAGCAGGGGGGATTTCATTGATTTCACCGACATGTCGCGGGATTATCCTATCCAAGAGATGCATGCATATGATTTGTTCAGCAGACTTCATACCTCGCCAGCTGCAAGGATTTTGGAAGAGTTGGAAGATCTGGTGAAGGGTGGTGCTTGGGTGAATTGGGAGGTCGGATGTCGGACGATGCCCACCGGTTTGCCATGACAGAATCAAGCAGCTAATACCTCCGATGGTACTGCAAATTGTCCGTTTGTTTTTTTTGGTACTTCTCTTCTGAAGTGTTGCGGCTGATATATATGCTCATATGTGGTGAACCGTGGTAAACCCGATAATAAACCTACCATTTGGGGGTGGTTTATTCTGCCACAACAATTACTTAAAAATGGTGATTGCGGTTGCGGTTTACCACATTAAAGATTCTTCGTTGATCCTTTCCGCCAGGACGGCAAAGAAGTAAGTGGCTGACGCACTTTCCGCTGATCTCTCGAGAGCTCTTTGGTTTTTGGCGAGCCCCCGTTGATGTGGCTAAGTCATGTCAGCGCAGGTTCGAGAGCTTCCCAGGACCTCACAGAATATTTTTCACCTCGATGGATGGATCAAAGTCGGTCCATCGTTTTTGCGAAAGACCAGGAATTGCCAAAGCAAAAGGCACGCATGATTTTTGAATATTTCTCTACATCACTAGGTGGGGTTCTAGTTTTTTGCTGGCTATCCGCCTTCTCCTCCTCCTCCTCCCGCCATCCTGCCTCATCCTCCCTCTGTATGACACTTGTGTATCAACTTCTCTCCATCATCACACTCCTCTTTAAAAGATTTAATCCCCAGCCCATAAAAAAAGTCGGGGGGCTGTACACCCCCTCAAAATATACATTTCCCGGTCTCGGAAACACGCTTTACGGGGAATTTATTTCATGCAAAAAATAATTATTTGAGTCAACGGGGGGGTTACCTTCATAGCGCTTCTCTATGTCCCCCCTATTGCTTATGCATTTTAGGGGCTATTTAACCCTGGGAACTGCTACTATCTGCAACCCCCCATGTCTGTAGGTATCCCCAGGGATCCCCACAACCGGTGTAGAGACCATGCTGAGGAATACCTTTAGTTTGAAACTAGGAAAAATAGAAAAGGAAATACGATCTGAAGGACTATAAAATGTATATATAGGCAGAGAGGTAGATTGATATACCGCTCTGGAATCATCTACATATTACATAATATATATATACATACATAATTATATATACATATTTATCCCCCCTTTTAACCCTGGAATATTTGGGGGGGGTAAGGCAAGAAATTTCTGAGAAATATTTTACTTGACCACATGAAATATACCCCCCCTCCTAACGTGTTTTTTGGGCTTTGAAAAAATAGCCCAGAGATGGTATGACACCCTTTTATTTTGCGTAAAACGAACGCATATTTTTTATACGCCGACGTGGTTCCTTTTTGGATTTTTTTAGTTTTTACTATATATGGGTAGGACCCATATATAAATATATAATTAGGTAAATGGTAATTGCCGATTTCCAAAAAAAAATAATAATAATTTTTCCAAACCACTTTTATAACATAATATTTAATTTTGATTTTAATTATACCTAGAAATTATTATAAACCATTTTTTTTTACCTGAAATATTTTACTTTAGGGAAAAAAAAATATATATTAAAATTCTTACCCTAAAATAAAATATTTTAATTTTTATTTCTCTTTTATTTCTTACCCCCTTAAAGGGGGGGAAATATATATTTATAATTAGATATATTATAAATTTTATTATTTGATATTAAATATTATTATAATTTAATTTTATGAAATTTATTATTTTTTATAAATATTTAAATATTTTTAATATTTTTTTAATTGATATATTTTAGGTAAATAAATAATGGATGGGAAAATAGAAATTAGAAATAAAATATGATTTGAAATTTTGTAAATTTTATTAATATGTATATTGGTTTTATGATATTTTTTTTTGGATATTTTTTTGAAATTTTTTTAGATTGATATATTGTTGGGAAATATGTAGAAATATTATATATAATATTAACCTTCTATTTTTTATAATTTTGATTTTTTTTTCTTAGATAATATTATTTTTAAAATATATTTAAATATTATAATTTTTATATTTTATTTTTTTATATTTATTTAAATTTTTTATTGCCGCCTTATTTGTGAAGCTTGCATTTTTTTGTGTTCTTTTTATTTCCCTATTTATTTTTATATTTTTTTTTGTTTGTAGCTGCTGCTTGGTTTGGTTTCCTTTTCTGTTCCATTATTGAAAATTCTTGGTTTTATTGATCTGAAAAAAATATAAAAATATAAAATTATTTTAAAAAAAATTAGGAAATTTAGGAACCATTGGAATTTCATTAAAATTATATTTAATTAAAATTTAATCTGGAAAAATATTGGCAAGATTTTGCAAGAAATTAAAAAAAAATATATATATATATATAGAAATTATAGGAATATAATATTGATTATATTTAAATTTGTATGTTGGAAATATTATGAAATTTGGACGAAAGGTGGTTATTGTGTTATTAATATACATATAATATTTACCTATTTCTAATATAAATTTATTATCAAAGGAAATAATATTAAATATAAAATTCCTAATAATATAAATATTTCTTAATATTTTATTTATTAAATTAATAATATTATAATATAAATATTCCAATAGGATTTGATTCCTATATAATATTGAGATGGAATGATATTTGGATATTTGAAATAAAACATAATATTTATTTAATAATAAAAAAAATATTAAATATATTATTTAATTATTATTATTTTTTAATATTAAATTAATGAATTTATATAATTAAATATATTTAAAATATATATAAATTATTTATATAACAAAAAAATTATAATATATGTTTAAATAATTTTCTTTATATATATAAATTAATTTATGTTTTTATTATATTTATTATTTTTATTTTCTTTATTATTTTTATTATTTTTAAAATTCTTATTATTTTTATTATTTTCATTATTTTTATTATATTTATCATCTTTATTATTATTATTATTTTAATTATTACCATTATCATCATTATTATTAATGTCATCATTACCTTGATCATGACCATCACCATCAACATCACCATAACCATAACCATCACTACTATCATTACCATGACCCATGAACATAACTATTACTATATTTATCATTATCTCCATTACCATCGGCATCACCATTGCCGTCATTCTCGATATCATTATCATTATTATTATCATCATTATCATCGATATCATTATATATATATTATTAATATCATTATCAATATTATTATTATCATTAATATTATTATTTTCGATATTATCATTAATATCAATATTATTATCATTATTAATAACATAAATAATAATATAATTATCTGATAATTATATTTATATTTATTAATTAATGATAAATCCTAAGCCCTCCTATTCCCCAAAAGATTAAAAAGTATATTTATTATTATTTTATAATTAAATTAATATACAATAAGAAATATTATAATATTCTAAATTATTATTAATTATGAAATTTAATCATTATTCCTCCCCTAAAAAATATTTATATTGTGAGGGCAGGTATGTTTTTTGATAATATCGACCTTTATTTTATATGGTAGACGGTAAATATAATATTTAATAATATCGATTTAAAAATTATATTTCTCATTGGTTCCCGTTTTTTGGTAATGATTTCACTTTGGAATATACGAAACTTCCAAAATATTATACCTGTCAATAAATTTAACATTTATTAATATTTTAAATTCCGAAATGAGGTCAAATTAATTAAATTTTAAAATAATATTTTATATTATATTTTAAAAATATATATTATATATTAATTAATTTATTATTCGGATAAATTATTCCCCCACTATTTAGGTATATTTTACCGAATTACATAATCTTGATATTTTTTAAATAAAATTTCCTCGTAGGTAATATAACAGACTCCAAAAGGTTTCCGGTGGATTTTCGGATTTCCGACGAATTTCAATAATTTGGGCAGGAAAATAATATTTTTAAAATCGAATTGAATTTTTTAAATTTGAACAGGTTTTAAATATATATATATATTAAAATATAATTATTAAAAACATAATTATTTATATATTATAAATTTATAAATATGTTATTTCCACCTACCAGGAAAGGATTACTAGATTTTATCAATGATATTTTCCTCCTCCTTCTTCTCCTTTTCTTACTTTTCCTCCTCCGCCTCTGCTTCCACCTCCGCCTCTGCTTCCACCTCCGCCTCTGCTTCCACCTCCATGTTTATTTCCGTTTTGCCAATTCTTCGCCAAGCTCTTCGCCAACTTCCGCACGCAGTGGGCACTGCTGGACCTCAATTACAAGGGTCCGAGCTCAGTAAGCACCGCTGGACTTCAATCTGGAACCGTCCAAGTACCGCTGGACCTCAACCTCGGACCCTCCGAGCTCAGTGAGCACCGCTGGCCCTTAACGGCCAGATAAAATGCCAGAAAATATACCATATAAAATACCAAATAAAATATTAAAAATAATGTCAGAAGATATGTCAGATAAAGTGCCAGAATATTTGCCAGATAGAATGCCAGAAGATATGTCAAATAGAATGCCAGAAGGTATGCCAAATAAAATCTCAAAAAAAATGCCAGAAAATATACCAAATAAAATTCCAAATTCTTTACTAAATAAAATATCAAAAAATATATTAGATAAAATACCAGAAAATATGTCAGATAAAATGCCAGAAAATATGTCAAATAAAATATTAGGAGATTTGCCAATAATAAAATATATAAATATTATGAAGGAAATATTTTATTTTTATTTTTTCCATATTATATTTTTTAATATCCCATATTTCTTTAAATTATTTTATAAATAATACAATAAATAATAAATATAATAACATATATAATATTATATATTATAATATTTAAATATATAAATAAAGAAATATTATTTTATATGTATTAAATATAATTAATTTAAATTTATATTTAATTTAAATTATATATATATATAATTATATATTAATTAAAAAAAAAAAATTAATATTATTTAACCAATAATTATATCTTATTAATAATAAATTTTATTTTATATTATTTTAATTTTATTTTTAATATTAAAAATTAATTTATTTTATTTATTTCTAATATTATTAAAAAAATCATATTCAAAAAATATAATTAATAATAAATTCAAGATAACAATAATGGAATTAATTTTCCCAATTCCAATTATTTTTTTAATATTAAAAATTAATTAATTCCATTTATTTTTAATATTATCAGAAAAAATCGTATTCTAGTCTTATCCAGGAATATTTCCAATTTTATTTCCAATATTAAAAAATTATTTTTAATATTATTAAAAAAATTAGGGTTTTAAAAATATATTATTAAAATATTAATCCCCCTAAAACAAGAAATATAATTATTTTATTGGAATAATAATTTATTATTATGTAATTAATATTATTAGATATATTAATTATTATTATTTAAATTTCTCAATAATAATATTATATTATATTTTTTTTTTCCGGAATTCCTATCGTATAAAATATAATTATTATGTGTTTAATAATTATATTTAAAATATATTAAATTAATTTAAAACAAATATAAACATAAAAATTATTTTAATTTCTCAATATTTAATTCCAATTAATATAAACAATAAAAATTATCCTTAATATTTAAATATAATTTAAACAATTTAAAATTATTTCATGGTATTAAAAAAAATCCATATATATTTATTAAATTATATTTTATTCCATATATATATTAATTTCCATTAATACAATATTAATATTTGAATTTAATATATATTTTGCTAAAATTTATTAAAGGATATATTATTAATGTCAAAACATGGTTGTATTTATTTATTATAAATAGTTTAAAGGTAAAAATATATAATATATTTTTTATATATATATATTTAATAATATTAATAATTATATAAAAAATAATCTAACAAATTTGTATTTTATTTTTTATTTATTTAATTTATATTTTGTCGATAATATGTATAATTCGATAAACAATATATTAATAAAAATAAATATATTTCCAAATAATATTTTTAATTATCCAATAATTATATATATTTTTTTTTAATAATTTAAATAATAAATCCTTTCCATATTATTATTATGTTTAATAAAATTAATAAATATATTTTTAATATTATTAAGATTTAATTAAATATATATTATTAAATAAATTAAATATATTTATATCAAAATATAATTAAATATTAATAATTATTTAATTATCAAATTTATAAAAAAAATAAAAATTAATTTTGTTAATTTTAAAAAATAAAAATAATAAATATTAATATTATTTATATATTTTATATAATTAAAATTTATATTAATTTATAATAATAATTTAATAATAAAATAATTTAATCTAAAAAAAAAAAAAAATATATATAACATTATTATTTAATTTATATTTATTTATAATATATAATACCCGACAGAATTATAGAAACAAAAAAAATATTTCAATTTATAGGCGCCGCCTATTTATAATAAAAAAAATACGATTTTTTTAATTTTTTTTCCATTATTATTTTTTTTTCCATAATTCTATCGGAAATTATATGTCCATCGATTCGCAATTTAAATATATTTTAAGGGGGAATATTAAATTATAAAAAATATATATCTAAAAATTTGGTATATAAGGGCTATTACCCATGGACCATAATAATACCAACAAAGGAAAATTAATTATATTACCAAAATTCATTGTTACAAATACATATATATACAAGATATATCCTTTTACCAACCCATCAATTGGGTTAATACTATATATTTGTATTTATATAGATATTTCCATAATTCCCAAAAAAAGAAATTTAATTTATAAATCCATAATATATCCAATAAGTAGAGTCCCAAAAATTAATTATAAAAAAAAAATAATAATTATAAAAAAAAATAATTATAAAAAAACCGGTCAATTTTCCCTAATTCCCTAATTTTATAAGAAAAATTAATTAAAAAAATAATAATATTTCCAAAAATTATAAAAAAAAAATTCAATTATTTCCAAAATATTTAAAATTCTTATTAAAAAAAAAAAAAAAATAATAAAATAGGACGTAAATATCGCCTATTTAAGGTTTTTTTTTTTTTTTTT
>Ga0126342_10010252_pt1 | contig 16760 bp, 15 predicted proteins | sample Cyp1metagenome_FD_92528 | JGI IMG/M metagenome (GOLD analysis project Ga0126342, IMG submission 92528) | Coral microbial communities from Lord Howe Island, Old Settlement Bay, Australia - Cyphastrea 1 metagenome | ecosystem: Host-associated > Invertebrates > Cnidaria > Coral ... | reverse complement strand
TTCAGCAAGATCCATGACGATCCATGGCACAACACGGTGAACGAAACGCTCTACGATCAGCAGGGCACGGCCGCACCTGCTGGTAGGTGTAGAGCCCACGGCTGTTCCAAACCACCAACCAGTTATATTCTCCCACTATTAACCATTATCAACCATTATTAATCATGATTAAGCAGGAGTATCCCATACATGAAATGGAAAATAAAAAATCTTTGTAACCACCAACCAGAGATTGTACTATATGATGATTGGCTATATGATGATTGTACTCCCATAGCTACTGGTTGGTGGTATACCTACCCTAATGTTGTTTTGAACAGTGCCCAAGGTATTTTTTTCTGCGCCCTGGCCTGGCCTGGCTCACTCCCTCCATCATGGCACCACTTGAGCACCGCCGGAGGGCTGAAGAGCCAGGGCCGGCTTTGAGCCAAAGGTGCCATGGCCCCTGTTGGTCGCCCCGTGGTACCCGAAATGGTAATGACTAACATAGCCATAGAATATCCATGGTTTATGGTGTTAATAACCAATTCTAGGGTTGGTTTATGGTGTTAATAACCAATTCTAGGGTTGGTTTATGGTGTTAATAACCAATTCTAGGGTTGGTTTATGGAGTTAATAACCAATTCTAGGGTTGGTTTATGGTGTTAATAACCAATTCTAGGGTTGGTTTATGGTGTTAATAACCAATTCTATGGTTGGTTTATGGAGTTAATAACCAATTCTAGGGTTGGTTTATGGTGTTAATAACCAATTCTATGGTTGGTTTATGGACTTAATAACCAATTCTATGGTTGATTTATGGTGTTAATAACCAATTCTATGGTTGATTTATGGAGTTAATAACCAATTCTTTGGTTGATTGGGGGAATACCTTCTTGTAATTTAACAGTTTGCCATTGAACATTGCCATAGAAATAGTTGATTTACCCATTGAAAATGGTGATTTTCCACAGTTTTTTGTAACCGTTTACCAGAGGGTATCCAAGGAAAAAGCTGGGGATGGGTCAAGAACCCTGCAGAAATTCATGATGTTTAAAATATGTTTAAATGTCATTATAGTAATCAAGATGTACTAGATGATAACCGATGATATCATTGATCTCCGGGTAAAAGACGCAATCCACGAGACCAATCATCAAGTTCATGCAATTTCCTATGAATTTCCTTATCCAAACGGCCATAAATGGGATATATAATACTCATTTGCAGACGCACCCAACTACGAATTTATGCACCAAAAATGGGATATAAACCATGTAAAAACGAATTGACGAAGGCGGAAGCAACGAAGAATGGGACGCGTCAAAATCTCTGACTTTTAAATAGTTATGCATGGAGAGATCAACAGTTCAACATCCAAGAGCAGCAGCTATGTAGATGTAAAAAAAAAGACCGGGTACTAGGCTTTGATATGCCGCGATCCAATCTACAAAACCCTCCCAATGGATAGTCAGAAGATGTCAGAAGCAAGTCACCAGCAACTTAAACCATCCTCAGTTCATGACAGGATGCGTGTACTCACCTTCATCAAATTCAGTTGGCAAATGAAGTATATAAATGGAGGTTTCCTAAAGTGGGCGTACCCCAAAATTATCCCAATTTGACAAGTTTAGTATTGAAACCTATGGTGACTTGGGGATCCCCCATTTTTAGGAAACCTCCAAATACCAGAATTAATGTGTTCATCAAAAATTCATCACGAGAATCCCGAACTAAAGTCATACATGACGTCCCAGCGTCCAACGTCTGGGTCTCCCAACGTCATGACCAGTGCCACAGCTTCCAGACGTTCGTTCCCCACCAACAAGGCACGTTGGACGCGTGCCAGGCCTTGAGGACGCACACGTTTGGGAAGGTCTCATCGCTTACTTCATGTTTACCCGCTGGTAAACATACAAAAAACTATGGAAAGATCCACCATTTTCAATGGGTAAATCAACTGTTTCTATGGCCATGTTCAATAGCTGTTTGTGTGTTTACCAGAGGGTATCCAATTCTGGAAAACCCATGTCCATTCGATGTTTCCTATTGCCGGAGTGTTTGCCGTGACTCATGTGCACTAACGAAAATGAGATCCAAATTTCCGAAGATGAAGGATTTAACTACAAAATGCGGTTTCAAATACCACAAGTGGAGGATTCAAATAATAGAAATTGGAAATTAAGCAACATACATGTGGAGTGAACCAACGACAATAAAAGAAAACTCGGATGGTTTGCCATCTAGTTACCATCTTACTCAACATTTGTTCTGCTACAGTAGAACATGGAATAGGTTCCAGAACATCAAAAAATGGCGTGCGCCAGTCACACTCCCGTTCTCAAAAGGCCATGAATTCAAATTGATCAGCTTCTACAAAGCAACGGATCATTTCCTACACAAAAGTCACCAGCAATTCCCAGTAAGAATCCCAAATTTACCCCATGGCCCACCAACAAACCTCTGTCCCAGTGGTTTTTTCAAACCACACCCCGACCCATAAAATCCCAGTGGGCGCCCCAAACGTTCCGCAGCACTCCGAAGAGATCCGCGCCAGGCATCCCAGGCCAAACACAGCTGTTGTGTGGAGCAACTCGGTGGAGCTGGGTCCCTGGGTCATCCCTGTGGTGCTAAACTTTTTTGGAGCTCAGATTTTATGGTGATTTTTATGGTGATTTTATGGTGATTCTACTATAAAACCATAGGAAAATGGTGATTTAACCACTAGGAAAATGGTGATTAATAATGGTGGTTTAATGGTGATCAAATGGGACTTACCCTCTGGTAAACTAACATAGCTATTGAACATGGCCATATAAATAGTGGATTTTCCCATTAAGAATGATGATTTTCCATAGTCCTGTTAGTTTACCAGAGGGTATGTTATTCGATGAGGTGGATCAAGGCAGGGCTGAGATGGTTTGAAGTTTGAGAACCAGAGGGGCCCAAAGATGGTGACTTTTGCTTAAAGCAGCTTGGGGTCTTGAGTTTGTGGAAAATCGCATGCCTCGTGTATGTGTCTATGTCCGACAATGTCCGACAAAAATGACTGACCATGACTGACCTAAAAGCCATCTACGAGCTTTTTCTCTCCGATGCTGTAACCTCACTATACCTCACTGACTCGGCGGTGAATCAGAGGGGCTACTCCGGCCCTCAGCCGGTCGCTGCCCCTCCAGCAAGGTGCTCCACCAGGGCCGAAGCTTCGCACTTGCTGCATGTCAGGCTGGGTGGTGCGGAGTGGTGCGGCACCACATCGAAAAGAGCACCACATCCTCTGATGGCTCAGTCGCTTCCGGCTCAACAGCTGATGCACCAAAACCATCCCATCCGAAGCCAAGTATGCATAATATACATGAAAGAGACATAACTGCTTGCTGGTATACCTACCCTTCTGAAAAATATGAGTTCGTCACTTGGGATTATATATTATTCCCAATATGTGGAAACATCAATCCAAATGTTCCAAACCACCAACCAGTCATAGTTTTCCATAGATTTCCCATAGATTTCCCATATAGATTTTCCATAGATTTACCATAGATTTTGCATAGATTTCCCATAGATTTTCCATAGATTTCCCATAGATTTTCCATAGATTTCCCATATTTTCCCATAGATTTCCCATAGATTTTCCATAGATTTCCCATAGATTTTCCATAGATTTCCCATATTTTCCCATAGATTTCCCATAGATTTCCCATAGATTTCCCATAGATTTCCCATAGATTTTCCATAGATTTCCCATAGATTTTCCATAGATTTCCCATAGATTTTCCCATAGATTTCCCATAGATTTCCCATAGATTTTCCATAGATTTCCCATAGATTTTCCCTAGATTTCCCATATTTTCCCATAGATTTCCCATGACGCCATCCTTAAACGTTTCGAACCTCGCGAAAGGACAGGGCTTAATCCCTCTCCCATCCTGGGCTGCCAGACGCCTGAAAGCGGCGCTCCGCGAAGATGCGCCTCGCGGCCGGATTTTTATGTGGTGAATTACCCTCTGGTAGTTTTTTTATGTGGGAAAACCATAGGAAAACCATAGGAAAATGGAGGTTTACCCTCTGGTAATTTAACATAGCTATGGAAAGATCCACCATTTATAGTAGATTTTCCCATTAAACATGGTGATTTTCCATAGTCATGTTAGTTTACCAGAGGGTAAGTCCCATTTTCCCTCTGGTCAATGGGAGATCTCCAGGATCCAATACATGGAGGTACGTAAACGTACCATATCTTTGGCCGTATTTTGTGGGGATATTCCCTGAAATTTAGCCCTGAAAAATAGGCCTTATATATGGTATGACTGGGTAAACCATCTATAAATGGTTAATCTATGGTTAATATATGGATAATCTATGGTTAATGGTTAATAGTTACCCGGCCTGGTAAACATACCAAAAGCTATTGAACATTGCCAGAGAAATAGTTGATTTACCCGGCTATAAAATGGTGGATCTTTCCATCATTTTTTGAAACCGTTTACCAGAGGGTACTACATGAATGATGATGTATTGAATTATATATCTATATGGATTGGATATATTTAGTATATTTATGAATTTATGGATATATAATACAATGTGAGGCCCCCCAGTTATAAGTTGGTTTATAAGCCCCAGTAACTATAGTTATAAGTACCATAAACCACAGTTGTTGGAGTTATAAACCAACTTAGATATCTTGGGGGCCTCACATTGTATCTATGATGATCTGTATATCATATATTTACGGATTGGATCATATTGGATCATCCCTATAGGTTTCACCGTGCTCTCCAAGCAGTCATTGACCCTGCATGATTTGAGCCACCCACTTCGCTTGCGAAGAATTCCACCACTCTGCAACGCAGGAAGCCGAACTCTAAGCCACCCAACAAAAGTATCACCTTACATACCCTCTGGTAAACATACAAAAAACTATGGAAAGATCCACCATTTTCAATGGGAAAATCCACTATTTCTATGGCCATGTTCAATAGCTATGTTAGTCATTACCAGAGGGTATCACCTTACATAGGGGGGTTCAAACCATCCCCAAACCCCCACGTGCTCGGCAGCCGCAAAGCAAGCGGCCTTCGTTCACCTTTGCAGCGCAGAAGCTCCTCAGCCTGCACTAGAGATGCAGGGGACGTGGTCCACACATATATCATTATATAGGGGTTTCTATAAATGGGGGTACCCCAATAGCTGGATGGTTATTTTCATGGAAAATCCCAATCTAAAATGGATGATTCAGGGGTACCCCTATTTCAGGAAACCTCCATATCCCATCGTGCCTTTGCAAAACATGCTGTTTCGGTGATCTAGAGAGCCTTTGAAAAAGAACAAACGCATTTGTTTACACCCCAATCATCTACATCCCATCCTCTACACCCCCTAGGCTTCGTCAGGATGTTGAGGGATCCACCACCTCAACTTCCAGATAAATATTGAACCAGCACCACTCATGCTGGCGTTAACAAGAAACGTGATCTATTTTCAGAAATAGTAACCCCCAAAACAAACAACTAGAACAGCTTAAAATCGTTAAAATCATCACTATCTTAGGATTCAACTTTATACTTTTTGTTTATCTGGTTGATTCCTGGAGGTGCCAACAAACTCACCATCAGCTGCCGCACCTTCCGCTGGCGCGTCACGCGAGTCCATTCGAGGAGTATCACGGACCTGGAACGCTGATGGAGAAACAAAAACGTGGAGAATCCCATGGTATGATTGGGCTATTGGGCTATGTATATAATGGAGGTATAACTCTTGGGTCGTCCCTAAGATTGATACTTACATTGTTGGGGAATGTAACGACCGGCGATTCCATTGTTTTTGAATGATGGGTACATTGGAATGGGTTTCTCCCTCCACCTGAGCCATTCTAAAGGCCCCTTTCCGAGACCTGGATCAATAGCAGAACCTAGAGAGCCGAGTCTTGCAATAATGATAAGATATGGCAATCTGGATCAATTTTGCATGAAATGTCCGTATTTCTGCTTGGCTAAACCATGCTAAACCAATGAAATTCCCAGATGTTTGTTGCACAAATGAACTCCTACAAGGTCTCCAAGGTGGTGTCACAGCTATAAGTTGGTTCATAAACCCCATCTATATCTACCATAAATCTTAGTTAACCTAGTGATGTCCCTCAACTAACTTGGCGTTTGGAGGGCACACCTCTGCTGCTCCTCCCATCGGGCAACGGCTCTTAGACCTGACAGGGTTGAATCCAGTCTTGGGCTCTTCCTACAGGCTATTTGGCTAGTGGAAAATTAATATTTATCTGGGTAAATGAAATAATATTTCACCAACCTGAACAGTTCGGCCATTTGGGGATGATTCCCCTTCTTAACCATGATTCCCAGTGAGGTCGCAGTGAGGTCGTTATAATTTACCCAGATATATATATATATATAATATACTGTTGGGTAGTTTCAATCCCTCTGAAAAAAAAAACGAAAGTCACTTGGGATGATTGTTCCCAATATATGGAAAAACAAAAAATGTTCCAATCCACCAACCAGATATATGTATATATATACATTTATATGTACTGTAGGGATCGCATATTCAATAATTATATCTATATAATATCATTCATTAGATATTGCAAAAGTATATGTTGTATGTGCATTATATGCTGCAGATTTATATCAATACTATTCAATACCCCAACCATGATCCCCGCATCAATGGATCCCTATATTTAGCTAGCTAGCTATCTAGCTATCTAGCTATCTATCTAGCTATCTATCTATCTAGCTATCTATCTATCTATCTAGCTATCTATCTATCTAGCTATCTAGCTATCTAGCTATCTAGCTATCTAGCTATCTAGCTAGCTATCTAGCTATCTAGCTATCTAGCTGTCTAGCTATCTAGCTATCTAGCTATCTAGCTAGCTATCTAGCTATCTAGCTAGCTATCTAGCTATCTAGCTATCTAGCTAGCTATCTAGCTATCTAGCTATCTAGCTATCTAGCTATCTAGCTAGCTATCTAGCTATCTATCTATATAGATACATCAAGTTGGAATCTGGACCTGTACGTAATAAGGTGCAAAAAGCATCAATTTGGCCTGGAAATTTGAAAACAGCCCTATATTTGACAAGAAAGCCATCATCAGACCCAATGTCCCGCGAGGGTATAATGAGACCTGTCCCCATGTAGGGTTCCAGTGATACCCTCTGCAGTGTGACTTGACCATCTTTAAAGATCAACTACCATGTTCTTCAGTTGCATCCACCAAAATAGCCTGGACGCGATTAACTATCTGGGTATACACAAGTGGGTACGGAAAAGAACCCGTGTAATGTGAAATAGCCCCTCCCAAAACAGGCACATGTTCAAGGGTCTCATTCCCCCATTACGATGCTCCGATTCGGTATTGCAGCAACCCATCCCGATTTGAACATGTGGAGGTTTCCTGAAACAGTGGTACCCCCAAATCATCCATTTTATAAAGGTATTTTCCATTTATAAACCATCCAGCTATGGGGGTACCCCCATTTATGGAAACCCCCATATATAGTATATATTTCAATGTATTTCACATAAACTCCATGGGACTGCTGCACATGAATGGGTGATTCCTGCAGCAACTTTCTACAGTGGTAGTGGAAGATTCCCATCGTTTTCGTCGGGACCAGGTTGGGTTACTAGAGGGTACCTCTCTCCACCCTATCCCATTCCACCCACCCAGAATAGATCGGCCGGTTGAACACAATTTCTTACTATTTACCAATTGTGGAGGGATCACCCGCCTCAATCAACCAAGCTATTTCGGAAAAAGGGCTCAATGAAACCCTTCGTACTTTTTGTGGTGCGTAAATGTCCCAAGTCTTTGACTCCTGACAGGTCCTAACCCATCATTGGCACCTTGCCGCATGGCGTGATTCTTTCGACGATGCTGCCAGACCATGAGCTGCCAGCCCTGCCGTTTTTCTGAGGTCTACCCGCTGGGTCTTAACATGTCTTAGCAGGCGGCCCTGGAAGCCATGGCCTATTAGTTCGATGATTGATGATTTACCGAACAGGTGGCTATGGAAAATGGATGAAAATGGTCCATTTCTAGCGGATTTATGATGATTTATCCAACATGGTGATTTCCAGTTCGCTATGTGAAACAACCAGAAGGTACCATGTTAAAATCCGCTTTCTCCAAATCACCTCTACAGTATCAGTCTACAGTCATAAATAGATTGTGGCCTCATGCAAAACGGCACAAGTAGACTAGCTTCCAAAGGATACCAACCAACAGATGGTGAGTATCAGATTTCCCTGACACTGTAAATCCAATTAATCAGTCTTAAATCCCAACCATTTGAGGGTTATAACTCCTTTTTTTTCTTGGTTACATCCTTCATCATCATCTTTCTTTGTTTCCCCATAGAAACAAAGACTTTCGAAGGAAAACAACTGCTGAAGCACTGTCATCTTCATGGTCAGTCGTGTTCATCATCTCCAAAGTTAGGATGGAAAACGGCATCTCCAAAATTGAACATCTAATTGAAACCAGAAAGCAACACAGCAACACATGAATTGATAATGTTCCCCATGTTTGATCCTGTTTGCTGGTGATACTCACACTCTTTGTGAGGGATTTGCTTGAACTGGTCCCTCACAAAAAGTAAACACATATTCCCACACATATCATATTCCCAATAGTTTCCTCACATGGTGAATTTGCCATTGGTGAAATGACAAAATCACCAACTTCAGCAAATCTCCAATATTGTCCCAATATTTCCCAACATTCTACAAAGTGGTGCCCCCCAGTTTTCTGTTAGTCTATAAACCCCAATAACTATAGTCATATCCTCCATAAATCTAAAATTAACCTAGTTATGCGCGTCAACTTTGCTATCATTTGGGGACCTTGTAGGATTGTTGGTGAAACCACCGACCAAACATGGACTGCCCATCCACTACCCCCCACCTGCACCATTTGTCGCAGTGCCATCCACCCCTTCCGCTGCTGCAGCGCTTGTAGGCTTTGCTGCCGCCGACGCTGCGTCTGGCTGTGGGAGGTCTCGGATAAACAGAACAGAAATGGCTGGAAAAGCCGATGTCATATAGTAACATGGTCCTAACATAGTATTACCCACAAGAAATAGTGTGTTTTGAAATTATCACTATTTTAGGATTGGATGTGACCCTGACATCCTTTTTGGGGGGGTTGCTATAGCAAAAATCATGGTTTCCATCGATTCCCTGCCAAATATCCAAGAAAATTGATCCGACCCATCGTCTCTTTGGGGCGGATGCAATATGACCACCAAAACCCTTGGGTCAGTTTACCCTGAGACAAAGTCATTCACATTCCAAACATCAAGACTCTAGACTATCTGCCGATCTGAACTTCTACCGTATTTTGGGGGGTCTTTGGCAATTTGGTTCTGACCCATAGCCGTAGGTCTCCAGTGCGTTGAAATTGTCACCCATACCCATATATCATCATTATCATCATTATCATCATCATCATCATCAATGTCATCGTCATCAATGTCATCGTCATCGCTATCGTCATCATCACCATCGTCGTCGTCATCATCATCATCATCAATGTTATCGTCATCGGCATCGTCATCGTCATCATCATCATCACCATCATCATCGTCATCGTCATCGTCGGCATCATTATCACCACCACCATCATCATCATCGTCATCGTCACCATCATCGGCATCGTCATCATCATCATCATCATCATGATCACCATCATCATCATCATCATCGGCCCCGTCATCATCATCATTAGCTCCACCATCATCATCATCATCGTCATCGTCATCATAAACATCGCAATCATAATCATAATCATCATCATCATGATCATCATCATCACCATCATCATCATCATCATCATCGTCATCGGCACCGTCATCATCATCATCATCACCACCATCATCGTCATCGTCATCGTCATCATAAACATCACAATCATAGTCATAATCATCATCATCATGATCATCATCATCATTATCATCATCATCATCAATGTCATCGTCATCGTCATCGGCGCCGTCATCATCACAACCATCATCATCATCATCGTCATCGTCATCATAAACATCATAATCATAATCATAATCATCATCATCATCATCCTCCTCATCATCATCATCATCGCAATAGCCACAGCATGGGCCTGGTTCAGGTGCCACCAGTGACCAAATGTCGCCTCAACCAGCTGCCTGGTCCATAGATGTGCATGGCGGGTGTACAAGTAGTGGGAGACTTCCACAGATTTCATGGTTAAACCGTGAAAAAAAATCATGTAAAATTATGAACCATGGCATCTAAACGATAGTTATGATATCATGTAGTCATGGTGAATCATAGTTGATTTGCTTGGTGGTATACCTACCCCTCTGGGAAATATGAAAGTCAGTTGGGGTTATTCTTCTCAATATATGGACAAATAAAACATGTTCCAAACCACCAACCAGCATATAAACAAATATGAAAAACTATAGGGGAAAAAAGAGAAAACTCACCTGCAAAACCCACTAAAGCTCAGGGTTTAAGTGTCAAGAACTTGTATTTCGTGGTCACGCAGAGACGGGGATACAACCAGCAAGAAGCATCAAACGCATGAAGGTTCAGCCAGCAAAAAGTTGTTTTTAAGCCACATGTGTTGATAGAAATATCGGGATCGCTGCAGTGAGCATCTAGTCGTACCCAGATTGCTAGACTGCGAATATTAGGTTCAATCAAACATATGGGGATGATTCAATAAATACGGAGTCATCGATTGATAGGGGGGGTGAACATCCACACCAAGACAGATCTCATTTATTTACATTTAATTACTATAATTATTATCATTATTCAGCATTCACCAGCGTTTTGACCAGTACCCAACGACAAAATTGGGATTTCGGGTCCCCAAACCGATGAAATTTGACGCACAAACCGTGTAAAGAACACGGAAACCCTGTACCTCTCAGCGTGCTGAATACTTCTGCCTAAGCCCAAGTCACATCTGGGAAATGGGGACATGGATACAGCATCATCCTTATGCTTTCAAGGATCGTCAAGGATACCATCTATTAAATCTATTATTCATAAAAGAAAAAAACGTGGTAATTCAGGTCGAGGTCCATAAAGGTCACTAACACGTTTATGCTATCTTGTGTTACAAATAATCTATAATTGTCTAGCACCTCCAACAGTGATTTGCCGTGATGTTTGCGCTATTTTGTGCTGCAAGGATTTAAGGGCTGCGAGGTGATCTAATCATTTCAATCACCCCCTTCATTGGTAAAACTCACCTTGCTTCTCAATGACATCCCCCCCACACTAATTCAAATCATGATCTGGTTGGTGGTTTCAACCCCCTCGAGAAATATTAGTCAGATTGGATCATCATCCCAACTATTGGGGAAAATAAAATTCATGTTCCAAACCACCAACCAGTGATATTGGCGTTCGTTTTTTCAACCTCCATTTTGAATATGTTGGCCTTCAAAATCCCCAGTTGGTCAAATCCCTCAACCTCGGCTTCCCTGCAGACAAAGGCCCGACTGCTGCAACTTAGATGCTCCTGCCCGCTGGAAACACCAGATGGAAACATGGATCTGCTGCTTCCAACCATCCCCCATCAACAAACCAAAAGCCCTTCCCCAGTTCAAAAATGAAACAGCCCCAAGGGTCACCATGGTTGGATGGGATCGTAACAGGTCACAGATGTCACCAGCCGCATCAGCCACTCCTTCTGAGCATCACATCTCTGAAGTTGTTGCTGCCTCGGCATGACCCTTGGAGCACTTGGTGGTTGCTGTATAACCAATGGTTGTTAAGTACCATTTCTGGTTTCCCTGGCTTTCAGAGATAGAATCTTCATACTCAAGAATGTTCATCAAGCAGAGGTGTGTGTTTTTGTTTTTTCTAGGAAAATATGGTGACCAGTGGCATTTCCCACCAAACAAACTCATCAAACTCCAGATCTCTGGATCCCAGGTCAGCGGCCGATGCTCAGTCAACTCTTCAAGCTCTTGGATGGAAGTTTCCCGCTCCTATGGCGATGGCACCAGATGAAACATCTTCACACTTGAATTACTTGGATTGAAACAGTAGAAATGGGCACATTGGCACCAAAAATGACTACCAGTTGTGTTCAAACTGTCACTAGAAACAGTGATGAAGCCCTAAACAGCTCCTTCAATGACTATTGACAAGTAATTCCTACATATGTGTATCTCGCAATGAAATTCCGTGAGGATCCATATAGGATCCATAACGGTATCGGTATTGTCGACTGCTTAGCTTCGGGGGAAGGCCTAGGCATTTGACTCCTTCCCTAAGGTCATGCCGAACTTCGCCCTTCCCTCTCCTTGAGCAAACGACCTGTGCGCAACAATAAACCGGCAATATCTCTGACAAGATGGGACCATCGGATCTTTATCGTAATACACATGCGGTTGGCCAAAGTGGATACCCGAAGTCTCCAGGGATCTTGCTTTTACCCACAGCCATGATCGAAGCACGAATCCACATACGGCATCAGTTTCTTTCTAGACAGTGGCGAATTTAAGTGCCTACCAAACGTTGAAAAAAAATAGAATCAAGTCTACAAAACTTTTCAACTGTACCAATGACCATCTCTACCCCGGTGTTCTTCTCCCACCTTGACGTTGCATAGCCACACTGGCGGCCCAACAAATCAGGCAGACCCTGGGGCGAGGTGGAGACATATCAACTCATCAGGTACCTGGCAGCCTTGGAATTTGCATGAATGTTCCAGGTATGCAAATTTATCAAACATTATTTGAATGAATGTTCCAAGTATCCAAATTTATCAAACATTACATAAATCATAAATCACAACCTTTCAGACGATGGAAAACAAAAAAAAAACATGTTTGTAAAGTTCCTCGGAACCCAGGACTGAGGCTACAGCAGGAGAGAAACCTGCCAGGTGGGGTGGATGCATCTGGTATTGAAAACTGCTATAGATGGCCCGTGCTTCAGTTTTGCACCATTTAATCTATGAAAAATCACCATTTTGGATCGGTAAATCATCATAAATCTTCTATAAATGGACCATTTTCCATAGCCATGTTAAATAGCCAGAGGGTAATCATGGCGATTTTCCATAGCGACGTTATACTACCCTAGTGATATTTTGTTTCGGCCATCCAATTTGCTGGGTCAACTTAATTTCTGATCCAGCTCCGCATGCAAAATAGAGCACTTGGGTATCTGTCATGAACCATGTCAGCTGGTCAAATCCTGATGTGTGATGGATATTCACCATTGTTTGTGTCCAATCGAACTTTCAAAACCGGAAACGTCGCCCGTAAACATACAAAAGTTATGAATAACATACAATATTATCGGGAGCTTTGTTAGTTGAAAAGGATTCCCCATTTATGGATTGCGATATCCACACAGCAATATATGTTTTAGTAACTGTTAGGACAATCCCCGAACTAGTCATCAACCAACCGGGGTTTGGCAGCCAATGCTCAATTATAAGATTTGTTATCCGAATATTTCCCCCATCATTTAACATATAAAAACTGGGTGAAGAACCATGTATGAAAAATCTTAGGTACTATAACCCCCTATGGTACTATTTATGATGCCAAGGGGTAAACGAACATAATGAGTGGAAAACCACCCATTCGCAGACAATTTTTCTGGGGTTTCCCCACGGGCTTTCCATATCTGTTTGTATATTTGCCCCTAGCGTGCCATTTATTGCTTACGAATGGCACCTCACTCACCTGCGACAGGAAAAGGTCCTCCACCCGTTTGGGTGTCCTGCGCTGGGCACTGCTGGGAAACCAGTCGTGGATGGACGATGACGATGAAGGATGGATTATTCCCCACCTGCCAGATGAGGGTCTTTAGATTTTAGCAAATTAAGGTGCAACTCCTCCTTCTCCTTCTTCTCCTCCTCCTCCTCCGCCTCTTTGTTGTCTTCATCTTCTCTGCCGAATTTTGGTGCTTCCAAGGAAGGCTCCCATCTCCAACTTCAAGAATGCAAGTAGCGCAAAGTTTCTTAACCGCACATAGACACAAAGGCCAATTCATATGCAATCGGTCAAGCAATGGATCTTTAAGGTCAAGACAAGGCAAAGAATGTTTGATCGCTTTTCCGGCCGTTTCTATTCCCACGGGCTTCAGGCCAATCACGCCAGCACAAGCCCAAAAATCAGATCCGCAGAATACAGTTCAACACTTCGGGATGCTGCAAAATACACAAAATCAAAAACATTCATTCATATGCGTGCGGGAAATGGAGAACTTGACATGTGCTTTAAAAAGTTCGCGCGCTGGTTTTATTCAGCCCCTCCGTGAAGCTGGAATTATACCGGCAAGAGACCCCAAACAGTGTGTGTGTGTGAGGATAACGTATGACAATGTTGAGGATGATGGTGATGAGGAAGAGGAGGATCATGTTGCGGGCGGATGGTGATGGTGAGGATGATGAGGTGGAGGATGATGATGTTGAGGGTCATGAGGTGGAGGATGAGGATGATAATGCGGAAGAAGAGGTGGAGGATGATAAGGTGGAGGGCGATAAGGTGGAGGATGACGATGTTGAGAAGGAGGAAGCTAATGATGTTGAGGATGAGAATGTTAAGGAGGATGATGAAAATGATGATAATGTTGGGGAAGATGAGGAAGAGGAAGAGGAAGAGGAAGAGGAAGATGAGGAAGATGAGGATGATGATGATGATGATGATGATGTTGCGGAAGATGAGGAGGAGGAGGAGGAGGAGGTTGTGGAAGATGAGGAGGAGGATGAGGAGGAGGATGATGATGTTGAGGATCATGAGGTGGAGGATGAGTGAGGATGATGATGTTGAGGAGGATGAGGATGAGGATGATAATGCGGAAGATGAAGTGGAGGATGATAAGGTGGCGGATGATAAAAAGGTGGGGGATGATGATGTGGAGAAGGAGGAAGTTGATCCGCAGTCGAAATGCACATGGACATGTCACAATCAAGAGCCATGTTTTGCGGAAATTTACAAGAAAAATGCCGCCCCCGAGAGTGAGCACCCTGACCAAGCACCTTTCTTAACCCTTACCGTAAGAACCCCTCAGTGTGGACACACAATTTGGAAAAATTGTATATAAATGGTTGGGCTTACAACTCCCTGGCCAACTTCACACCCAAATATAAAATTCAAAACTTCTAGGATTCACTTTCTTTAGTGAACGTTTTTTACCGCATGCATTCAATTTGCGTCACATATATCAACTCCTGTACATGCATCCAGAACAAAGCTGCATGAAGAAATGAAACCCTCAAGCAATCTATCGACATCCGCAGCAATGAAATTGGAGGCGGAAAATGTCTATTATGAAGGGGTGTAGAATAGTTTTTGGTATTTTTTTGCCTCAGGTTTTGTGTTTTTTTTGCTTTCTTTCCTGGTACCATTTGCCTTGTATATGCAACAGTTTGGAACTAGAACCTTTCATTTCGAATGGTATTTGCTACATTTTGGCATGGTCACTTCGCATTTTGCATGGTATTTGCTACGTTTGGCCATGTTCGCCTTCCATTTTGCATTGTATGTCACATTTTGGCATTTCAACCTCTCATTTGCATGGTATTTGCTACGTTTTGGCACTTCAAAGGTTCACGTGGGTCTCTTGAGGGTTCTTTGGGCTTTCATTTAGGGTGTCATTTAAGGTTTCATTTACGGTTTCATTAAGGGTTTTATTTAGGGCTTCATTTGGTGTTTTATTTAGGGTTTCATTTAAGGTTTCTTTTGGGTTTCATTTAAGGTTTCATTTAGGGTTTCGTTTAGTGTTTCTTTACGGTTTCATTTAGGGTTTCTTTAGGGTTAGGGTTTCTTTAGAGCTTCATTTAGGGTTTTTTCCGGTTTCATGTAGGGTCCCTTATCGGGATTTCTTATCGGGAGCTCTAAACGTTCAAATGGGTTTCCTTAGGGCTCCTTTAGGGTTCATTTAGGGTTTCTTTAGGGTTTCGTTTACGGTTTCATTTAGGGTTTCATATAGAGTTTCTTTAGGGTTTCATTTAGGGTCTCACTTAAGGTTTCTTTAGGGTTTCATTTCGAGTTTCTTCAGGGCTTCTCCAGGGTTTCATTTAAGGTTTCTTTAGGGTTTCATTTAAGGTTTCATTTAAGGTTTCTTTAAGGTTTCAATTTAAGGTTTCATTCAGGGGTTCATTTCAGCCTTCTTTAGGGTTTCATTCCAGGGTTTCTTATCAGGATTTCTTTTCACGATTTCTAAACGTTCAAGTGGGTTCCTTTAGGGCTCCTTTAGGGTTTCATTTAGGGTGTTCACATTCAGGGTTTCTTTGACGTTTCATTTAGGGTTTCTTTAGGGCTTCATTTAGGGCTTCAATTTAGGGTTTCATTTAAAGCTTCTTTAGAGTGTCAATTTAAGGTTTCAGCTAAGGTGTGAGTTAAGGTGTCATTTAGTTTTTTTCAGAATGTTGTTTAGGGATTTTTGGGGGTGTCATTTAGGGTGTCATTTAAAGTTTCTTTAGGGTTTCATTTATGGTTTCTTTAGGGTTAATTTATGGTTTCTTTAGGGTTCATTACTTTAGGGATCATTTAGGGCTTCATGTAGGGTTTCTTATCAGGGTTTCTTTAAGGTTTCTTTGGGTTTCACCTATGGTCTCTCTCGGGTTTCATTTAGGATACAAACAGAATAGAATAAAGCAAAAGAAAGTGAAAAAACAAAGAGACAGTAAAGACAGGAAGCAAAGAAGCAAAGGAGCAGGAAGTAGAGCAGCAAAAACACATGACTGAAGAAAAGAAAAAGTAGAATAGTAGAAGTAGAAAGGCACAGAAGTAC
>Ga0126342_10010251_pt1 | contig 16760 bp, 15 predicted proteins | sample Cyp1metagenome_FD_92528 | JGI IMG/M metagenome (GOLD analysis project Ga0126342, IMG submission 92528) | Coral microbial communities from Lord Howe Island, Old Settlement Bay, Australia - Cyphastrea 1 metagenome | ecosystem: Host-associated > Invertebrates > Cnidaria > Coral ... | reverse complement strand
TAAAGGGATAGGGTCGCAGGTGACCGGATAATAGGGTCGCAAGTGACCGGGTAGAATAGGGTCACAAGTGACCGGATAATAGGGTCACAAGTGACCATGGTACCGTTCCAGACCGGACTCATGCCAGCCATGTCAGACCCTTGAAACCATCGATCATTGATATTCAAAAGTGGCAATCAATAGTGTTCAACATCTGACAGATCCTGGTGAATTTTGCAGCCATGTCGCCATGCCTCTGAATGCTTGAATTTAATCCACATGCTTCTTCTTTGCAATCCTTGATCGTATTAGACTTTTGCTTCTATCAGGATCATTCCAGGAACCTTTGTGAATCATGTTTCTATAAGATGTTTCATTGCTTATGTCACACCAGTCACAGTAAATATAGTTCATATAACTTACGTTTTCCGCACAAATCCACATATGAAAGGTGCATCCTTTGCTGTTGATACGGATGAATACATTTACGAATACACCAACACATAACTATTTACGTATGTTCACACACACACACATATATATATTATATTGTATTGATATATATATATTTATATATATATATGTACAAACTACATCAAACAAAAGTCCTTTGGAAGAGGTCTGGAACAAACCCCTTAACGACAACTCCTTGTTCCATACGTCTGGAACAGCGCGTAACGTTCCATACCCGTTTTTCGAGCCATACCCATATGGAAACCATCCCAAAAATGGCCCATCCAGTCAAGTAAGACGTTCGATCGCATCGATGGCCTCATGGGCTGTAGGCCTTGGTCTGGCATGAAGTGAGCGCCAACAATCCACCCTCGGCGCGGGCGTCCCACAAAGCTGTGCTGGACGCACAGCGGCGGATGTTGATTTTTGGTGGCAACGTGGCCGATGGCAGAGTTCACGGTCCTGGCCTTAAAGATGCTGAAGCTTGAAGTGGATGAAAGATGAAAGTTCGTGTGGCATGACATATGTGTCATGAGGATTCATGAGGCGAATTGGTGTGGAAAATTGGGGGAACTGGAATGAACTTGATGAAACCCGCGCTTTTGTGAGGTGAGAGGTTGAATGACTTGCTCTACTTTGACACCAAGGCAGTTGTTTTTTCTCGTAGCCGTGTGTGTGGCTAATCAAATCTTTTTTGGTGATGGCTATGACAGCCGGGATCTACTGTAGCAAATAGGAGTTGGCTCAATATGACTCAATATGATTCAATAGCAACAGAATGTGATACCTTTGCGACACCTTTGGTCCAAGAGGCATTCAACAACCCATCACGTCCCTGCAAATCCCATACCCTAAACAGTTGATTCAACATTGGCTACCATCAATGGCTGGCACCTTTGTCCTTGACACGACCTTTGACATTGATGACCTTGATGGGCTTGATGGGTTCCACTTCCACCATTGGGTGCCCCTGGATGATTCCGCAGGATTCCACCGGGTTCCATAGATCACGGCACTAGAATAGGGTTTACGATGTAGTCGCACTGGTACATATAGTACCATGACGTTTGGTTTTTGTACCAGGATGACGGGTTTCATTGTTGTATCAGATGGTGTAATTATGGTTACTGTAAATCTTCTTCAAGCGCCTTGAAGCCAACAGTTTTGAGTGGATGAATGTCCTAATCTCTAGTAACTTAGTAGCTAGTATATACTCGAGGTTCGTTCGTCATTTGGCACGTCATTTTGACGTGCCGGGTATGTGCCATCCGAAATGGTGTGGTCATGTCAGTGAAGTCGGAGTGTCACCATATGTTACCTATTCAAATCCACGTGCCTTACGTCTGATTTTTTGGATCCATAAGGCTGGCAGGTCCTATTTCTTTTTTAATATATTTGTTACGGTCAAGTTGATCAATGTTCATCAATGTTCATCAATCTTAGTTCATGTTTAGTAGTGTTCATCAATGTTCATCACTCTTCATGATCAGATGGGACAGGAACGTCAAACATCTTCCCACTGATTGCCTTCTTCCTGTAGGTTCGGAAGGCCAAGTGTTTGGCGCATGCATCACATGCACAAGCGTTGGGTATTTAGTCCCATGCATTTGCCTAGTTGTACTGCAAGTATAGGATTGGTCCGTCATGATTGTACAATCTGTAATATGCAATTACGTCATTGTACTGGCTGCTGGTTAAGATGATTTTTTTTTTTGAAGTGCATAAATGCAAGAATATAAACCATTGGATTGGTTGAAGTTTGTCACGAATGGCACGTTCTTGAATGTGTTTGATCGGATTTGTTTATTGCGTTTGGCATCAATCTTAAGGTTGGTGTCGTAGAGGCCCCAGATTGGACTGTCCGAAGGATAAGCCTAAAGTGGAAATTCCAGCACTTGGCATTACGCAAATCTTTGCATGAAAATAACCGCCCAGTTTTGGGTGGAAAACCAGCGCTTCGACATCCTTCAAACGACTTCAACCGGAAGTTGGATTGGGTGAACTACATATGGATTATAACAGAGAACATGAGTAAAATTATTTTGGAAGCAGTGATCCTTAATGATGATCTGAGAGATCCAAATTGTATTATTGGAAATATGGCCAGCCATAAGAGAGCACTGTGAGCTGTAGACCTGCTGCCAGGTGGAACCTGGCATCACCACCAGCACCACCACCAGCACCACGACCACCACGACCACCACAACAACGACCACCACTGCCGCGGCCGTGGCGTCGATGGACCCCACCTCGACCCCCACCCCGAGCCCGACCACAAGCGCGACATCCACGACCCCGTCGGCAGCGTGCAAGCTGTTCAAATGCCCGTGGGGCTATGTTCGAAAGAACGTTTCACAGATAGCCAACAGATCCAGCAGGACATATCAAGAATGCTGCGAGCCCAGTTGCCAACTCTTTCGATGTCCAAAGGGCCAGACTCAGACCAGCTGGTCGCACGAGATCGCTGGCTCCCAGATAGCATGCTGTAAGGAGATCACAACGGCTGCCCCATCGGTCACGTGCGAGCATTTTCCATGCCCATGGGGCTGCATCCACAAGAACCTGTCGCAGACAGGTGCCGCTGGTCGGAGCTATCAGACCTGTTGATAGGAGCTGTTCGCTGCTGATGTGCCCGCCTGGCCATGAGAAAATCGAAGGTGCTGAGGATTTGCCTGGCAGCACAGAGACTTGTTGCAGGTTGCAGGCGTCAAGTGCGCTGGTGTCATCCAGTGAATCCACCTCGACCTCTGCCAGCACAGATGCTGCTGTGTCATTTGTGGATGAGTTTCTTGGATTCTGAAGCATGAGGATTTGAGGTTTGAATTTATTTGTTCCTGCTGTTGAAAAACACATTCGGTTGGAATGGCTGGGGGCCTTCGAGCTTGAGTTATTCATGGGTTATTCTGCATTGCACTTGAGTGGCTTGGATAGGTTGGCGTTGGCTGGAGGTGTGGCAAGACTGAACCTTCACATTTTAAATGACCTTTAGCAGCCAGGCTTTACAGATTTTAGCAGATTTACGAGATATGAGATGAAGTGGAGATGCAGCCACCGGTTCACCAAAGTGCTTGGTTCGCCTTTCGTAAGCTCCATGGGAGATGGCTGTCACGGTCTAAGATAGCCTAAGTGAGGGACCAGGAGGGACCGGGAGCAACTTGGACTTCAGGCGACTACCAGAGTCAGATGACACTTGGTGGATTTGGCACATTGCAGCTGCACTCCAGGTTATGCACGATCAGCGTGTCCCGGTGTGTGCAGTTCAGTGGCATCAACATGTTGTTGATGTGTAGGGGGTGTTGATGCGATTGAAGAATTTAAGATGTAAGATGTTTACAGTTTTTTCAGGTTGGGATAGACTCAGAGTTTGACGCAAGAAAAGATGGTGCAGTTGGCAGGTTTTTTGCAACATGTTTTTCCCCTCGGAACTTGTCGCAAGGGACATCAATGACGTTTGCAGAGCAGAATAGCCGAGGACCTGCCAGCGAAGAACACATCACACCACGATCAGGAACTTGAGCAACTTGAGCAACCTGAAGCTGGAGCTGACCATGTGCCGCTTGGCTCGTGGCATTTGGAATCAGTTTGACATGTGAACTGGTTAGGAAACGAGTGAAAGATAGTGAAAGATTGAAAGCATTTGAAGGTGCCCCATGATGTATCACCATATGGCCTTACCTTTCTCAGAGTTGACCATGTTCGATGGCCCGATGGCACATTTTCCGCAGGCAGTTGTTTCTTTACGCAGCGCCAATTGCTCCACGATTCTATGACAATTGCTGAAACTTTGTCTTTGATTTCGGTTTTTGTCTTTTGGGCCCACACTTGAGCACCATAAATCATCACCAATCGCATGAAATCAGCATGAACTCCCCATGAAATCAGCATGAACTCCTTGACTCTTGAAGGCTTATCCTTGCCGTGGGGCTGCCACTGCTGCTCGGATATCTCCTCATCACCATAGGCCTTTTATGCCGTCCCATGGGGAAACGGCGAGGCTGGCCTCCGAACTCATTCAGTTGAGGGATGACAGCCATGAGATGCCATGAGATGCCATGAGGACCATAAGACATTCTGACAAGCTTTGCCTAGAGACGGGGGAATCACACTTGAATCTTTATATATCTTTATATGCAGTCAGAGTTTTCTACTGAATAATGCTGCATACATCTGCATACATTGTATGCATGCTTTATGCACATCAAAACCGCATTGTTTTCTGCGATGGAACTGTCCCGAAAAAAATCTGGCTGAATCTGCAGATCTTTGATCCAATGGATGGCATTGGATGGCATTGGATGGCATTGGTAGCGGCTAGCGTCACTATGGGTTAATCTCACATTGAAGCAGCTAGCATGTTTGATAAGCTAGCGTGATACAATGTAGCAATGTTATTTTATATCGTTACACTATCGTTACACATATTCTCCAATTAATTTTCATATGCATTCTATCTTTTTTCAATCAAAGTTGGACAAATCAACCAAAATTGCTTCGCAGCTTCAGCGTTTCTTAGGCGCGCCTGGGATGCAGTTGGACTCCACTGGCGCCGATGGGGAGGCAGTTCCGGGGCACGGTAGACCCACAGATCCCAAAGGTCTGCCATCGATGGACTACATGCGGAATGACTGGAAATCATCTCATCACTATGGTTCAAAACAAGCAGGCCAGCCATTTTGGGGATGATTTCAATTTCATTTATCCTTTGAAATTTGGTCCATCTATATTGGATGGTAGGCGATGGTAGATGGGCACCAGTGATTTGAACCATAGCGGTTCTGAATTTATTTTGAACCATAGATGTGTGGTTTTCTGATATTTTCTTCTCATCTTGTAAGTTGTCAAGTCGTATTCGAGATCATACAAGTCATGCACATCAACCGAGATGGGTCATGTTAGTGGAGAAAACTGACCCGAGACCTCGACAATTTCTCTGAAACCCTTCACTACCCAGAACTAAGCTTTACTAAAGGTTGATGGTTGGTGGGTGATCCTTGGGAGGGGTACCCCAGGATTGCATGAAATATTCACGTAAAAGATGATCGTGTAGCACGGAAGGGTTGGCTACCTGACATTTTCACAATCGCTGGCTATCCAGATGCGATGAAGAACAAATTGTTTCATTGTATTCCTTCCATACACAGATTTTGTATGATTTTGTCAGGTGTTGAAGGTAATATCCGTGAATCACAAATATGATTATTTGTAACAAATACATACATATATATATGATATATGTATATATGTATAGAGGTGATGGACAAATCCATCATTTCCAATGTTGACATTCATGAATGACAACTATATTTGCTTCTGATATCCGCTGGCAGAATTTGAGAAAAACAGATTCAACGGGCCTTGCGGTCAAGATAGCAGGTGGCAGGAGTTCACTTTGGAGTTTCAGGTTCAGGTTAAAAGCTTCAAGAGATTCCCCCAATGCATACCAACTGCAAGGGCGTTCCATGAGTGACATGGGAGCGAGAGCTCTTTTCGCTGCCTCGTTCAGGGATCCAAGCCCGATCAATTTCGCGTCACCATTTTGGGATGGTCGGATGAAGATGCCAAGATGTCAAGATACTTCCAAATATCACCCAATGTCAGTATGAATCATCATGAACCATCATGAGTCATCATGAATCATCATCAATAATCATGAATTATAATCAATCGTCATGAATCATCCTGGATCATCCTAGATGATCATCAATCATCATGAATCATGAATCCTTCCACATGCAGCCAGGATGACTGCGGAGTGGCCTCGGGGAAAAGTGCTCGAAGTGACAGTGTCTTGGTCAGACGGTATGGCATCGTAGGCATCCCAGGCCTGGTAGGCATCATAGGCATGGCAGGTACGGTGGCCGAGCAGGGCTACAGAGAACGCTGGCATCTTTACGGCAAAGCACTTCAAGCTCTTGAACCATGTTGAACCGACCAGAAACTGTCACTGTGTTGAGGTGGAGGAAGGAATTTTCTATGCGAATGGTTGCTGCTACACATTCGGGGCTGCTGGCCCAAGCCGGCACTTCGCGTGGGAAGATGGAACAGTCCAACGATTGGAAAGAATTGAGCGGATGCTCTCCTTTAAAGTTTTCACCATCCAAAACATTCCAAAACATGTTTTTTCCTGCAGATGTTTGTTTGAACCAATGGTTGTGTTATGGGGTGGTGCATGACGAATTTTAGTAGTTCTTGGCCAGCATCCGCTCGAAAAAAAAAACACATAGGTCACGCACATCATAGAATCCAGAAACATGTTTTTGTCAATGTGATCTTCCTGGAAATGATGTCCTCCACGACTTTTTTGATTTCCGTCTTCCTATGTAAAACTCTTCCAATATTGAAAAAAAACATGCCATACTTATGAATCTTATGATGTATTCGTATATTTTTTGCTACAATTCAATTGATGCCTTAAATTCGCAAAGCTGCGAGGAACGTCGCGTGGTGGAGCACCCAGCATGAGCTCCTGGCTTGGCGAGAATTTAGGCGGGAGTATGAAGCAGTTTTGGTTGGTGATAGATGATCCAATTGCTTGACTCATACTTTTCCAGCGGGGGTTGAAACCACTTGCCCGATTGGCTGCACATGACATGTGATGAAAGGCAAGCCAGCGAAATAGCTGCAAGTTGAGCAATAGGGGGGTTGCAGTTTCAAAGATAAGGCTGCACGTCGAGAAGGGATTTGGCACCTGGATTCGGAAACAGAAACAGACTGACTAGCTGATCCGGTTGGAGGTTTCAGTCACATGTTCTACTTTCCATCCTTGGAACAACGATCCTATTCGACATAGCTGACAATGATAGTTTCATACATATTTTCACATATGTTTTCCAGGTAGGTGCCTCAACCACCTGTAAGAAACTCAGGCATCAAACCTGTCAGCAGTCCACTTTGCAGCGATCACTCGGTCCACTTCTTCACTGAAAGTCGTCAGGTGGATCTGTGCCCCACAATGCCACGTCGAAGATCACGATGGTCACGACATGGAGCTCACAGATCTGACGGGTTTAGATGGCTACAGATCCTTTGATGGGAAAAATGTGGGGAGCATGTCAAAATGTGCAGAATTTGTCGCGATGATGTCAATTTGGATGTTCATTTCGATTGCGATTTTGATGTCAATTTTGGTGGCGATTTTGATTGCGATTTCAACATCAATTTCGATGTCAATCATTGTTAGTCGTGTTGCTTCTCGGCAGGCGAAAGTCTTTGTGAGACAATATCAGTCAAGATCGGATATTCATCATGTAAACATATGTAAGCATTTGCCAACTGTTGCCTCCTCCGGACGGTTCAGCTGAAAGCTTCTGATGCCAAACGCTGTTTGAGGATGCAAGTCGTGTTCCCGGCCTCAAGCTGCCGATCAGCACTGGCACTGCCCACTACATGATGTGCCCATCAACCTGACATGAAACTGACAGGACAACTGATGGGATGACATCAGATGACATCGGATACAAACGAGGGGTGAAGGTCATGGTGATTAATATGGTGATGCAAAATTGGCCGACAGCTCTTCCTGTAGCAGATTTTAAGTAAAAAGACACTTCCAGACATAGCCCGACAGCCATCCATTGAGCCATCCCCTGGGCCATCCCGAAAAACAGGTGCATTTGTGTCCAAGTTGCGCATAAGTGCCACCAAAAACACCAACCTTGGGTGTGGCAGCCACGTACTTGGTGAACATTTTCCCGACTTTGGCTTCTCGCACCTTGATGCAAGGGGATGCCAATGGATTTCGATGGATTTCGCTTGAGAAATTGATGAATTTGGATGGCGGTAAGTCAAAACTACACGCAAATTTCGGGTATTTTGGGTAAATTTTGGGTTCAATTTCCATCCCAAACAGGGGCTATGTAACCACAGCTAACCTGTTCATTCTTACTTGGGCGCGGGGATGGTGCTACGATATCCAGGGTCTGGCATATTTTTGGGCACGTAGCATGCAAGTAATGATAGCTTTATGATCTTTATGTACCTATAGGTATTGTGTTATCAAATTAACGCATGTGCGTTGGGGTGAAAGGTGAACGAACATGAGACAGCCAGAGACACAAGAGCATGGCTGTGACTATCTCTTCGCTCGATTTCGCAGTGAGGTGCAGCCGCCAAAGAGGATCCGAACTTCCATGAGATTTGTCCACACTTGGCGCATGGCCCGAGTGGATACTTGCCTTCAGATTCGTTGGATGGCAATGGTCTTGTGTTGCCATGGGTGGAAGGCGAGTGGTACGAATGAGTTGCATATGATTCCAATGGGTTTTTGCGCATGGAGATAGGGAAGAAGTACGAAGAAGTCACAGGTGTTGAGATATGTTGGAGATTATCATGGAACTATAATAGCTATATGGCTATGGGTGGAAACCTATGGTCCATGTTGGGATGATTTCCATCTATTATAGTCTCTTTTAGGTGGTAGCCAAGAGTGCCATGGCCATATGGAACTCTCCGCAGTTTTAATTCCCTCAGACCCATGCATAGTTGCGTTTGAGATCGCTTGAGCCTTTGCGGCACTACAGACTTGACGATGACTTGACGATGACTTGACGATGACTTGAGGTATGGGCTTCGACAAGATGTGTCCCAGAGATGGCAGGCCACACTGCAGCATTGTGGATGCCCTTGAGGACGCATACAGTGGCCGCTTGGTCAACATCGTCACTAGATGTCACCGGAAAGGTGATGGTGATGTTATCATTCCAATCATGATATTCCCTTGCTGAAGTCCAGCGGGCTACTCTGAATTGTGTTGCTGGCAATGTTCTGAATGTTCGGCCCTGATCCGACGGAAGGGAAGTTTGACAATTGGAGTCTTGGAAACAATTCCATCATTGAGCGTAAATATGAGATGTTTCGTGTGGTTTTAAACCTGCATTGTTTACGGATGGTTGCAAAAATCGGGTGAAGGCCAACGGTACGTCTTCCTCTGGATGTGTTTCTTTTGTAACAATCAATATCGGATCAAAGAGGAGGTGCCGCGCGGGACGAGAAAAACATGACATGCCTTGATCTTGGTCAGGCATGTGAGGCCTTTGACAATTTGAATCAGGGGTCCTGATATGTTCTGATGGGTAGCCTTCAAGTGGAGCCCCAAAAAATTGCAGAAGGTTTTTTTTTTTGGCTTGTTTTACGTTTATGTAGTGGTTTTGATTGATCTCAATTCAAAGCCAAACACCGTTTGCAGACGATTGTTTTCTTTTCTCAGATTTAGTATTGATGTTAAGTCATTATGATTCGCAGCACCAACTATGCTTGGCACAAGTGATGCATTTCCAAACGCATTTTGGAAGAATTTCCATTGGTTTCGTCCATGGTTTCCTTCCAGCTTGCTTTTGTCATCAGATGTCATCAGCTCTTCTTGAGCAAGTAGACTACGAACCTGGAACTTTCAATCCGGATCAGGTTTTCAACGATTGGGATCAATAAATTAGGTCATCTCAGGAGTCGTGTCAAAGTCTCAAGAAATGTTCTTTCCTTGCAACAACAAAAGTGGTCTCCTTAAGAAAACTATATAAAATGAACAAAAACATCACAATTCAGAACCTGCTGATCAAGCCCCAGCATCCGGCACTATTTGTGACAAACTTGTTACAACTAGGGACTGAATCAAGATCCGACAATATTATCCGTACATGTTGTCTACCGGTTATATATATAATATATATATATATATTACAGTATTTGTTTCATTGGTCCTTAGCGATGTCTTTTGTTTTCTCAATGACCTTCCACCCTTGATTTTCGTGCATGATATTGTCCTTTGTGCGCAAAAGTCGCAGGTAAACACCAATGCCAGTATCGGGTTGATCCACATGCAAAGGTTTGTATTCAACTTGCGACGGCCACATGTTCCTGCTCACCAGATCTCACTGAGAGTTTGGTGCTTTGACCGGAAGATCTTATGGGTTGAAGGTGAGTAATTTAACATATTTTGGGTGGCCACGGGTCATGGCACCATGGTAACTACCATCCAAACTAGACAATACAGAATTGAAAACATATCAAGAATAGTACCATATAGGTTTTGAACTATGCGCATGTCAGATAGATTTCCTCTTCATCTCAAGCCCCAGTGAGCTTTTTCACCACTAGACCATTACCCCAACCATTGCTGCAACCCGTGGAGGCCTGTCAGACGGGAAGCGATGATCTGAGGGACATCTTCGAGTCGCATCTGGTGGAAGCCGGAAGGATGTTGGTGTTAATGGACACCATCATGTCAGGGCCTTGGATGATCTTAGATGCGGGTATGATCTACACAATCTACACACACATGTATATACTGTATGTAGGTATATATATATATACATATGGCCACCCCCGCCAGAACCCCCCACCACATGCTGTTTGTACTGGTATTTATACTTTTTACCGTTATTACAGAAGGTATTCGGGAATTATTTCAAATAGAAGATGCATTTTGGGGGTGCGGCAGAAGATATTGCAGAGTGCAAAAGTAGCTCAAAAGACCAAAAATCCAACAATAACCCCCTCAACATTGGGATGATCTTTGCAATATTTTCTATTTGAAAATCTTTTGTCCCACTGCCATTTTTTGTGATTTTTGCAGGGAAATTATATGAAATCAATAGAACATTGATGCCCGGACCCGGGTGACCCCCCGAAGAGGGGAGTGCAAAAGTACCTCCCGAAGTGGGACCCGGCCGGAGGTACTTTTGCACTCCCGCCTTCGGGGGGTGGTCGGTGAAAAACTGTTCAAAAACCGTTGGTGTTTTTTGCTTTTTTGATTGGGTGACGGTGATTCAAACCACTTTTCAAATAGAAGATAATCTGAAATGCTATTTTTTTTTAAGAAGATATTCGAGGAGTAGTGAAAAACACTTTTCACATAGAAGATAATATTTCATGATATTTCATGAGGGAATCCAGAGTTCCACCAAATTGTTTTCAAATAGAAGATATTCGTTTGTAACCCCATGAGTTCGACAGATCCCAAATGCATGAAAAACAATTTTCAAATAGAAGATATTGCAAAGATCATCCCAATGTTGAGGTTTCTTGTTGGATTTTTGGTCTTTTGAGCTACTTTTGCACTTTGCAACCCTCAACGTTGGGATGATCTTTGCAATATCTTCTATTTGAAAATCTTTTGTCCCACTGCATTTTTTTGTGATGTTTGCAGGGAAATTAAATAACATTAATAGAACATTGACGCCCGGACCCGGGTGACCCCCCGAAGAGGGGAGTGCAAAAGTACCTCCCGAACTGGGACCCTGCCGGAGGTACTTTTGCACTCCCCTCTTCGGGGGGTCACCCGGGTCCGGGCGCCAATGTTCTATTGATTTCATATAATTTCCCTGCAAAAATCACAAAAAATGGCAGTGGGACAAACGATTTTCAAATAGAAGTATTGCAAAGATCATCCCAATGATGCAAAAAGACAATTTCAAATAGAAGATATTCATTATATGTACATATATTTACCCATATTTACTCAAATTCTCACAGCAAGATTGGCCGACAAACCATTTTCAAATAGAAGATGTTGTCAAACAACCAATGGGGAAGCGGAAAAGACCATTTCAAATAGAAGATATTCATTATACTATACCAACCCCAAATTCTCAGAACAAGATTGTGCGACAAGCCATTTTGTAAATAGAAGATATTCGGTTGGATGATCCACCAAGTTTGTGCTTTTTGTGTTGGTCTAAATGGTTTTTAAATAGAAGATATTAGTTTGGACCCTCCCGGGACCATGGTTGCGGAGAGTGCCAAAGTACCTCCAACATTCCGGATGTTCTACCATTTTGGGTCATTGAATTAATTTATCTTCTATTTGAAATTGATTTTTCTGCGCGTCCAAGCCAGTTTCAAATAGAAGATCGGTTCTCCGATAATTCCCGAATATCTTCTATAACAACGGTAAAAAGTATACAGTATAAAACACGTGTTTTTTTATGTTCAGATTTTTAGGGTTACTTACACAATTAAATTTACTTAAGTAAACATTAATGCTTCTGAAATCTTATATAATATATAGATATCTAGAATCACCAAAACCGCAAAGACCTTGGAAAAGCAAAAAACACAAAGCCATAAGTCTTGGGGATGCCTGCGAAACCAAAGAAACAAAAAACCACAACTTTGAGGAGAATGTTTGGTTTTGACTCAAAAAGATTGTTTGTTTTTTTTTCCTAGTTGTGTTTTTTTTGTTTTTTTTTGGGGGTTCCAAAAGCTAAACACCAAAAAAACCTTGAGAGTTTTTTCGTTTTTTTTCACCCTCTTTTTTGCATACGTACTATCAACCAATATCTCAAAAAAACAAAAACAACTCAATGTTTTTTTTTTGTGTTTTTGCTTTTGTTGTTATGGTTTGATATGGTTTCAGAAACCAAAAGGCAAACAAACATTGAGTTTTTTGTTTTGTGCATACATGCTATCAACCAATATCTCAAAAAAACAAAAACAACTCAATGTTTTTTTTTGTTTTTTGCTTTTGTTGTTATTTTTTGATATGGTTTCAAACGCCAAACATCAAGAAAAACATTGAGTTTTTGTTTTTTGCATACATGCTATCAACCAATATCTCAAAAAACCAAAAAACACTCAAGTTTTATCTTTGTTTTTTTTTCTTTTGTCGTTATGGTTTGTTATTTGTTTTTTTTTTGTGTTTTTGGCTTTTGAACCCCCCGCCAAAAAAATAGGGAAAGCACCAAAAAAGCAATCTTTTGAGTCAAAACCACACATTCTCCTCAAAGTTTGTTTTTTTTGTTTTTTGGTTTCTTGTCAGTTTTGACAATTTTGAAGTGACTGGTCGGTGTATGGCATTTCACCATTAAGCCATTGTTTCTTCAGCATACCCCCACAAGCTGTGCCCTCGTACGAGCCATGACCTTGCTTGCTCGTGCAATTGCTGCGGCTAAGCCGAAGCAGTATTCATCGTCCCTGCCTGAGTCTCTGCGCAGCTTATGCTCAAGGACAAGTCTGGCTGCTCGTTTTCATGCCTGTACCATAGTTTCATTTCTATGCTTGTTATCTCTTCTCAGGTCAAGCGATGTGGACTGGTCAATGGGGAATGCAGAAGGCATTTTGGACCAGCATCTTGGCAATATATTTCAACGCTACTCTCTTACTTTTCTACCACTGCTTGTCTTTCACATCTTGACAGCCTTTCCTCATACTGTTTCACCACTGCTTGTCTGTCTTGGTTGGCCGTGTGCTTCAGGAGCCCAGGCCGGAGAATCTTTGCCTATGGACATCGGTTCGGAGCATCTTGGCAATACAGGTGATGTTCTTCACCCTTTCCGCCCTGTTCTCTCGCAACTGTCTGGTATGTCTTTAGCTCACAAATTCCTGCACAAAGCTCCTTCTATGCGCCCCTCCATGCGGTACAGCAACCATGAGTGGGTGGATGAGGAGGCCCTCGTTGCACCGGAGACTCCACCAGTCGAAGACTGGATGGATGATTCTTTATATGCAACATCCGAGACATCCACATACCCAATGGGTCTACTGTATATATGGGGGTGAGGTGGGACGCCAGTGACGCCTCCAGAGCTGTTTGGGCCACACACCCCACCTGGCCTCCCACCAGATGACGAAGTCATGGTTGCTCCTTTTGCACCTCTGGGCCCGCCGCCCCGGACACCACCGGAAGCCTTCCGATGGTGGTATGGAGGTGCTTCACAAAAAGCGCATAAGAAAAACAACCTTTTATCGTTTTACAGCATCTTTCAGTGATCGTCAGCTCCCAGATGATAACATTTCATCTGGCTCTGTTTTTAATAGAGTGTCGAACATTCAATACGTCTGATGCGCTTTCTATCTCCTGTTGCTGTTCTCAATTCAGAGCAGGATCGCTTTGGCTGGAAGATTGCAAAAAACATATCGTCTTCAAATTTGCTTTGCTGTAGCCAATGATCTTCAACTTCAAGCACCTTGCTGTGAAGAGCCAGCCTGTCGGCACAGCATGCCGAAGCTTGTGATGAAGTATTGGAAGCAATCTCCATGGCCTCAGCCCAAAAGAGGCTAGGCAAGAGCCAACATGAAGAGGCCAGGTGCGGCGAAATCCTTCAAGTTTGTGCCCTATATATGCAAACAAGGTGTGCAGAAGCCATTCCGCAAAGAAAGGGGGCGCTATGGCACTTCGGTCCAATATTTCATTGCTTCTCGTCCACGGCCCCTCATCCGGAAGTTGACCAAGGATGGAATGTTGCCAGCTTGGCCTGGTCAAACGTGTCTTCACTGTGGCACTGGGAAGCTTGGACGCTTGCATTACTTCAAGGAGAAGGGCGTTTGGGTCCACAAGCGCGGGCGTCGCCAGTGCAAGAGACGCATCTAGCCGCATGACTTCCATCCTCTTTTCTTCCCAATCAGTATGCAGCACCCGTCATCTTGGACATGGATCGCAAGCTCGTGGAGTGCATCCACCACAACTTGGAATGTGCTCGTGCACAACATGTGTGCCAGAAGCAAAAGAACATCAAATTTGGTGCTCACCAAGCGTGGGCTGATGTGGAAGCTGATGAGGTAGATCTTGGCAAGGAAGTGTCCATGGATAAGAAAGCAGCAAAGCGGAAGCAGTGGGGAGGCATTGTGGAGCGTGGACATCCCAGCACGCTTGAACCCCAAATCTACTGCTGCGTGAGCGCCTGGCCGAGGGCCTATTCGCAAACGCGATTGGAAGCCCGTGGCCTCGAAGTTTTTGAATCGGAAAGTTATCTTGCACACCGATGGAGCGAGAACCTACAAGATGTCAGTGCCGGGCATCTTGCATGACAACGTTATCCACAAGAAGAAGAAGGTTGTCATTGGAGGCAAGACTACGTGGATCAAGCCTCGGTACACAAAGATGTGGGCGCACACCCTACCCGATGGTAAGAAATTGAAAGTGAAAGCCGGCACTCAGATTATTGATCTCTTTTTTGGCAATCTCAGGGCCTATCTGAAGCATGTCCCAAGAATGGTTGGATCTACCATTTTGACTCGGAAGATTAGAGCTGCGCAGTGGGCCTATCAGTATGGAAAGCAGAACGCATGGTTCGCTACCGCATCTATGCCGAGAGACCTGCGTAGCTAGGAGCACATCTCACAGATCACGGCAGAAGATAAAAAAGAAGTTTTTGCATCGCTGCCAGCATGACTTGCTTCCAACATGACTGATGCAACTGAACTAACTCAAGTGTGTTTCTCATCTTCTGCATTCTTGGAAACTTAATGTCTCTGTCACTGCAACGTCACATCTGCATTCATTGGGAGCACTGGTCTGCTAAGTCTATTGTCTGATTCTCTTTGGTCGTCACCTTTGACTTAGAATCTCAATGCTGCATTTAACGCCCCACCTCAACCGCACCAACCTCCTATATGTGCCAAGAACACCAGAAAGTCAATAGAAAAATTCCATCTGGAAAATGCACAAAAACAATCAAGACACACGTATCTACTGTACATAAAACACGTGGGAAAAAGAGTTTCTTGGTGATTTTTTCCTTCGTGGCAAGCAGATCATACAGTTTAGATCACTAACTAGCATTGCTTTCTGTAAACGCATCAGTTGTGCTATGCAGAGACCAAGAGCTGGCAAAACAATTGTTTGCTCAACATGCGGGGGGGTTCTGGGGGGGTGAGTATATATATATAGATATATTTATATACATATATTTGCCAACATGGAAAATCAGAGAATATCATGGGGTTGGATTTACAGATTGATTTATATACAAATATGTACATGCCTGGAAAATTGTAGAGCATCATGGAATACCATGGGGCCACTGAGTTTTCAGAGATGTTCAGTGATGTTGTCCAGGTAACCAGATGATACCAGATGGTTTCAACTATGTTTCAAGTATGTTTCAAAGACTAAGAGCAGAGATAGGTAGAGATTTGCAAATGGACATAGTGGCATGGCTGTTATGTCATGACCCGCCGAGACGGCCGACCTATGTGGGTTGGCAGCGAAACGTTTGGGCACCCGCGAGACCTTGCTGGGACAGTTGGTAATTTCTTTGTTTGCATGGACAGGAGCTTTTCACCACTATGATGTTGATACCATCAAGAGTTGGACCTCCAGTGTTGAAGCGGCGGTCTGGGGGCGCAAGCCTGCCCCAGGTCGCAGTAGATTGCTGTTCTGGAACTCTTTGGGTACACCGCGTTTGCATCCTGCTTTTGCGCTTCACTTTGCTGCAGCCCAGGCTGAATGGCAGCGCCAGTGCCGCTTGGCCATAGGTGTGCCCGCTGCTAATACTGTTTGCAAAGACTGGAATTGGCGTGTTGAGGGTGGTTTGTGGATCACTCCCGTGGGGACTTTGAAACCAGGGTGGATGTCTTCTTCAAGCTTATACAAAGCTGCTGCTGCAGCATGG
>Ga0126342_10010250_pt1 | contig 16760 bp, 15 predicted proteins | sample Cyp1metagenome_FD_92528 | JGI IMG/M metagenome (GOLD analysis project Ga0126342, IMG submission 92528) | Coral microbial communities from Lord Howe Island, Old Settlement Bay, Australia - Cyphastrea 1 metagenome | ecosystem: Host-associated > Invertebrates > Cnidaria > Coral ... | reverse complement strand
GGGAATTCTGCCAGAAGCCCTTCGACGGGACATCGTTGGGGCCCGCAACGTATCCATGGTGTCAATACTCTACCGCCTCTTCGTCGTGTTCCAGCCTGGCGGAGGAGCTGAACGAAGTGCTCTTCTGAAGAACCTTACTGACTTGAAGCCTGGTAGTTCAGTGGCAGATGTCCTGAGCTCGATTATAGGCTATGGAGACGATGGATTTCCCGCGCAGAGGAACTTCGTCTGACGATACCGGATTCTCTGGTACTCATGCAGGCCCTCAATAAGGTCTCTGAGGCACTGAGCCGCATGGGTGGGAACCAAGTGACGTATCGGATCTCAGCTGTTCGAACAAGAGCCGCAGGTCGACCAAAGACCGGGGTTGTCGGAGGTCAAGGAGTTTGCCGAATTCCATGGTCTACGAATGGCAGAGCCTTGGGAGCGTGGTGCCTTGGAGCCCATGCAGGTGGAACTAGCATCGGGTTCAACCTGGCTCTATCGCCATGGCAGCCACAAGACCTTGCTCAGCCTCACCCAAGTGGAGCCGATAGTGCCATTGCACCGATTGGTTTCCATGGGATTCCGAATCGAATGGTCGTCAAAAGGATGCAGGATCTTTCATCCCTCTCGAGGGGTCATCCAGTGCTCGCTTCGGGGTGGTTGTCCGACGATGGAACGTGGAGAAGCTCTTCTGCTCTTGAGGGAGATGGAGAAGATCGATGGATCCTCCATGGATGTGAATAGCGAGGAGTTTAAATGGTGGCGTGAGAACTTCCCGGAGACCCCAGATCGAATCCTCAAACGGATCTTGGGTCAGGGGGAGGCATGGGATCCAGGAGCTCTGCCATGGAACAGGCATCAACGGCGAGCCCATGAGAAGAGAGGTGTGGCGATCCATCTCTTCAGTGGTCCCAGTGTCAAAAAGTGGCGAAGTTCAGATGTGGGTGGCCTGGAGTGGGTGTTCGTCGACACGTGCCTGGGGTCTATTGCAATATGACCTGCACAGGCCGGTCGTATGGACCTACCTCTGGTCGCTAGCCCAGCGGGGACTGATCAAGCTGATCGTCGGTGGCCCACCTTGTCGAACTGTGTCAAGGTTGAGAGGTGGACCACCGGGTCCTAGAAAAGTCCGTGGTCGCGGGGTAAACCGCCATGGGGTACCGGACGCAGCTGAACAGGAACTAGCAGAGGGCGATACATGCCTTCTCCTGAAGCAGCTCGCCCTTTGGAGGCGAACGGAACAAGCCCGTGCTGGCCAAGGATGGGTGACTGGCTTCTTGCTGGAGACGCCCCAGGATCCGGCGTCGTACCTTCTCGAGGAGGAAGGGGCTGACTGCCCATCATTCCTGGAGTTCCCAGAAGTCAAGAGCCTGGTGGAGAAGGAGGGAATCCACGAGCTTGGTCACCAACTTGCCGCACATGGAGGAGTTACACCAGTTAAGAGGAGGTGGAATCACTGGAGAACTGAGCGCCGATCTTGGGGAGCGCATCAGGAGCTCAAAGACGTGGGCTGAGTGGTCTCCAGGGTTGGTTGCAGCGATCCAGGAATCGCTGAGGAGATGGACGGCGTTGGCCAAGTCTTCAGGGGGCTCTGTAGGGGTCAAGAAGATGGACCTGGAGTCCTGGAAGAAACACGTGCTGAATCAGCACCAACCTTTTCGGCGAGATTGCCGCCGCTGTATGGAACTGATGGGCAGGGATTCTCCACATCATCGGATGTCCGGGGATCGAGCCAGTCATGTGCTCACGATGGACATTGTCACATTCCAAAGGATATCATAGGATGCTAGATTCAAATCTCAAGGCTCGCAAATATTTCGGATAGAAACAAGGATGCTATGGAGAAAATGTGACCCTGGTCATCGCTGCAAAAAAGCCTTGGAAATTAAGGTCGTGACATCTTTGACTCACTCGTCCTGACACCCAACAACTGTTCGACTAGTCTGAATCACAGCAACAACGTTTCAATCTCCATTGATTGCATTGCAAGGTTCAAAACTTAGAAACCATCTGAACTCCACCATGTCTTCGCTCTGGTCGTGTGTCATCGTGTGTCATGCGTCGGCACCCGCCTCGGCTTCCTCCCAACAAAAGAAGGACACCAGGCCGCAGAACATCGAGTCCAAGCAGCCGTGCACCTCGACAGCACACAGGATCAGGATCAGAACGGTCGTGCCGTGGAACAGAGTCAAAACGACGTCTTGCAGTCTTGCACAGGATTTGGACGTCTTGCCACACTGAGACCTGTGCAAGTTTGCGGCCCCGCTTTTTGCGTTCTGCTCGTCTTCGAATGGCATCCTGCCATGTGTGCCATCCCAATTTCTGGGATCAAATCAAGGCGATCGCTAGCAATTGTTGGAGATATAACATCGAAACACTCCAAGAATTTTCATTGATGTTCATGGATGTTTCATTTCATGATTTTTTCATGGATGTTTCATGGGATTTCGCTGATGTTTCATTGGTTTTCTCACTAACTACAGGCCGCCTCTTCCCACTTTTTCGCCGCTGCGGCCCAAAGCAGGGCTGCTTTGTTCAACTGAGAGGCCATGGCTAAGAAAAATGTGAGAAACCTCGATGGAAATTTTCTGGATACCATCGGAAGATATCGGAAGTTTTTTTGAGCTTCAAACTTGCCCTGCCGCCGCAATGACGGGATGAACTTTGACAATAGCACTCCTTGCTTTCTGATGTTTCTCAATCAGATATCGCTGCATCTGTTGTACCTTTGGCATGCTTGCTCTCGGTCTGGGCAAATGATTTACTGCAAACAAATACAATTGAATTTTTGAAATATCGACAAAAATCCAGTGGTTAATTGCGGTGGATGAATTCGTCCATGTTAGGCGGGCGGACCATTAAAAATCGATGTTCCTAAATTAGCTTGCTTTCTGGGATAGGCTCAGTTGCACCTGGAATCAGACTTGCACTGCTGTGTAGCCACCGCAAGTGACAACTGGTGCGTCAAGACATCAAGAAATGCTGCACCACTGCACAATACAACCTGTCTAAAGATACAATTTGAAGTTGTCTACATTCTGCATTCAAACTTTTCACTTCCCACTCCGCTTTTTACAAAAACAAAGCACGGCTAACATTGCACGCGAGGATCATAGGTTTCTGGGCAGGGCGACGGATCTTTTTGACTCACCAGAAAATCGTCCTTCTTCATCAAGCGATCATTGATTGCGTATCTCGGTGCAAGTCTGAGTCTAGAAATCCCCTGGATGGTTCGAAGTCACTCAAGGTTGCAATCAAGTCTGAAGGCCAAGCTATCATTGCATCGCTCACCTTTGGGTTTTTGATATCTTGACTATACTGATTATCCTCAGGCAAAGTAACTATCAGAATGTGAGAAGTTATGAAAAAACTGCTGGTAGACATTCACGGACGGTAGAATAAACAAATAATCTCTGCATAGAATTGAGCCAACCTTGAAAATTGCAAAAAGGAATCGAACATGCTCCACACGCCCTAAGCCGCCCCATGGTGATTCATGGAATTTTGAAATGTTTTTGAATCATTTAACAAAAAAAACATGCTTTAAAAAAGGTATCAGTGTCAGATAAGTGGTGTGACAATGATCAAACCATATCAAAAAATGTTCATATCATAGATATTTCGATGATATTTCCATATATTTCCCATAGACGCTTAAAAGCTCTAAAATCCTCCCAACCCGCCCAGTGCCCTTTGGCCCTGCCGGGTGCCTTGCAACCCTTCTCCGCATCCCAGAGGTCTGTCATGGCGAAATGTCTCAAGGCGCTCATGAAAGCTTCAAAGCAGCGGTTCAAATACTTGAGTCATGAACAGCATGGCAGTGGTGGATGACACCGGACAATCTCGGTGGATGCCGCCTATGATGGTCCGTGATGGAGTCACAACATGTGCAAATAATCGCAGCTGGCACCTCAAAGACTTTGTGTTTATCAAAAGCTATGAATCTGAAATTCTGGATGACATTTGAATCCATTTGATCACATGGGTTTTGTTCTTTACCTTGCACGTTCTCTGCCGTACATTTGGTTTTGGGTCGAATTTGAGGACCCATGGCCACTATGAGTCAAAGATGTTGATGTAAACGATATGCGGTATGATGTGGTATGTGATATATGATGTACGTATCACCGCTACATCCTGAACGATTCTAAATCAAGGTACATCAAGGCACCCTTCATGCAGGGTCCTTGACCATCATCTGAGACCAGATCTCCAGGGCACGGCACCCTGGGCACCCTGACAGAATACTCTTCATGAACGGGCAGGCCGGCATCCTGGCCATAGTCCGGGAACGAATTTTGGAGGTATCCGCAAATTTGGCCGCTTCTTGGAACTAAATCCTGTGTGTGGGTGTTTACACTTTCTGTTACTTATTATACTTGTGTGTTCTTTTTTTGTTACTTTCTGCAACTATTTACGATGTGTTTGCGCAGTCTCTGTCGCTCGTCACTTTTTTGCAACTGTTTCTATACATGTAGCTGGGGTTGGAATGAGGCCCCAAAAAACTTTCAAATAGAAGATATTCATGCAATTAGTTTTGTACGGAGGTATCCGCAAAGATCATGTGTGTACTATGTATGGTAATCAGTTTATTGCGTGTATTGCAACTGTGATCCTGATGACAGTAATAAGAATATACATATACGTGCATACATGCAATTTGCATGCATACATGCAATTTACATGCATACAAATAGATATATATATACATGCAATTTACATGCATACATACGCATATGGCAACATACATGAGCCCTCACATGAATATTATGCCGGATGCTCTCAATGCAGGTCTGGGTTTCCCCACCCTGCAGAACCCTCATAGGTGAAGCACAAATCTGGGCGACGGAAGCACACCAGCGAACGGATGGCAATTGAAATTCACTTCATGAATCTGCAAATTCATGCAAATTCACTGTGATCCCCGAAACAAATTTAATGGTAGCTGCTTTTCCCTGACATCCGACATACCTTCCTACGACACATATCTTCACTAACTGGTGAAGTGACTGGATTGAAAGAATTTCAATGCATTTCACACTTTGCAACGACGTCTTCGTCATTTTGCATGCCTTGAGCCTTGCTGAGCCTTGGGCCTTGGGACTGAATCAGAAGCATCTTTGAATCTTTGAAGGTGAAAGTCTCCTTGGGGAATCCTCCTGACGCGAGTCACGATAGTCAGCACGATCCCGGGCCTGTGAGTCAAATCGAAATGACAAATTTTCACAACCAGACCATTTGTATTCACTTCCTGAATCCGATACTGTGACACTTCATCAGCGCAAAATTCAGGGGACAGGTGGAGTAAAACATGATGAAGTCAACCATTTTGCATAGGAGCTGGCCACAACATTTCAAAGGCCAATAATTTCACGAGTATTGCTTTCTTTGTCCGAACACGTCCAAGCATTTCGTTCTCCTCGTAAACGTGTTTGAAGCGATGAACCAAACGAAGGATTTGCACCCCTGAATTCCAAAACTCTCAACATTCGGCTGAAAAAATCATGAAAACTGCTGAAAGCATCGATCTGAGTCTCATAATTCTCTTGCACCTTCAACTTCTTCGGCACCTTGACCTTCTGTTGCTCAAATCTCCCTGCCTGCTCAGACTGGTCAGACTGCTCAGACAGGAACTCATCACAGAGCTATGCAGGCGTTCATCGTCGAGACCGGCAAGATGTTCAGTTTCCAAGAAGACAATGCCAAAGCGACGTGCAGCATTGCAGCGCGGAAAAATGCAATGGATTCAAACAATGGAACGGAAAAAATATGAAGATTTTGGGTTTTAGACCTTTTCTCTATAGTCCATAGAGCATGGAGGCTGCTGGTATTCTGCAGAAATACGCAACCTGTCTGATCTGATCAACATTGAGCTCCACACGGGCGGCATGTAAAGCAGACCTCCCGACTGAAACTGGATACCCTTCGGTACGTTGCGGCGGCAGCACTTTTACGAAAGTCTTACCACTATTACCCACAAAACAAGACTTAACATATCTCAACATCAAAAAATATCGAAAACCCTCAGAAGTGCCGTTTTTCTCTGTCAGTCCAGCCGTTTGTCTCATCGTTTGAACGGGAAAATAGGAATAAGTTACCAAAGCCACCAGTAACACAGAGCATTAATGAGCAACCCATAAATGCTGACATTCCAAACACCCCAAAATCAGCCCAACCACCTCCCAATGGCACCTCTTAACGATGAAATTCAAAGCCAGAAGAGTGGAAGAAACTGTAAACAGTAACCTGTGGACGACGCTGTGGCATGGAACACGGAGCATGGAATCAGTTTTGCACTGGAAGACAGCTCTACAATTGGGCATTTTTGGGCAGTGGGCATCCTCAAAGTCAGAGATTCTGGCAATCACACAAACAACTTTGAGGAAACTAGTGAAGAATTTTCCACAGGCTAAAGTTCTGTTCAAACGACAAAACTTTCAAACTTTGCTCTTCACCTTCAAAGATCAAGTTCATCATAGATCAACTCAAATCAATTCAAATCATCCAATACTTCAGACGACTTCTGCACCGCCGCCGCGATGGGATCCCCCGTCCTGGGGGTCGATCAAGCTTCCAGAATCCCAAGAGAGGACCTGCAGTTGGTTGCCAGGCTGGTTATCAATGGTTATCAGCTTCCGATCCACGTAACTTGGTGGCTTGGCCGACCTCTATGGATCTTTATGGTACTTTTGGATCACAACGACATATAACGATGCGTATCAATTGCCACATGATCTTTTTGGCCAAATTGGTCAAAACGGCACAGGATCTTTGCCATTCTCCGCTGAGGAATCTCAAACATCAACCATGATTGCCTTCCCATTTCGCATATTGAAACCTCGCACACTGAGCGCAACCGGCTGCAAGCAACGTGGGGAGGATCCCCAGCAAGGAACCATGGCATCTGCACCTCAGTTCGCAAAAATTTGGTGCTTAGCACATTGATTTTGCAACCTTGCCACTCCACCTACGAAGTGCCAAGTGCTGCCAGGTGTAGTGCCGAACAAACTGATTGTATAATAAACCGATATGTACTACAAACATCCATAAACCAGTATCTGTAGAAATCTCTGACTACATTATACTGCATCTCTTCGTACTGGCTTTCTGGTGATGGCGGGCCGAGGTTGCTACTCTCCCCTGTCCATTAGCATCGAACGATCAGCCTGACACAAGCAGCATCACACCAACTCTCGGAGAAGATGGTGGTTTCCAGGAATGTGTTTGGATCAAGTCGTTCTGGTCCCAATGACCCGCAAAAATGATGTCTTTTGGTAGGGAATAGTCCAATTTGGGGCCCATCATTTTGATAGCCAAATAGAGGTACCATTATCCAAGGGTTTCGGGTTCTAAGATCAAATAAAGTTAGACGATGGACTGCCATCATATTGCGAATTCAAATCTAAAATCATGAGGCTGGGGATTTTCGGCTGCAAACCGGATGTTCCATTGAAATCCGTCGATCATGTGGACACATCATGAGCTCCGGGCTAACATCATCCCATAGTTTCCAAGCTCCTAAAATCAAAAAAAATAGATGCACTTGGAGTAGCCCCCATTCATGGAAACGACCATAGGTTCATCTACGTCGTACGTTGATGATATTTCCACATCGACATCGATGCCACAAATAGGACAACTGGATTCCGCCTGCACAAGGAAGAGGATGACGAAAGTCAGCACTATGGCCAATACATCGGAAACATTCCTAAAGGAGCATGACTGCCCTCATGCCATGCCATGCGATGTCAAGTTTGGCATCTGATATACTGTTTCAAATTCATTCAAACCCCGTTTCGTAAGCCTACTTGGCCTTCAGCAACTCGTCTTTCATTTTGATTGACTGCATTTGCAAAAAAAACAAGTTTACCATGCTGAATAATCGTCTTACCGCACTCCCGACATGTCATGACATCTAATGGCTATCTACATGGTGGCCAGAAATTCAAAATGCGGTTGGTGGAAGCGTTTTTTGCAATTTTTTCCTGCCCCACTTGAACGTATGTATATATATATAGATATCTGTCTCAACAGCGTTTCAAGTTCTAGCGCGACCACGTTTCAACAGGAATCAAAAATCAATCCGAGGCCATGAATCTATAATCGGTTTTTTTTTCGAGGTCCAAAGGTGAAACGGTTCCGTCAGTTTGCTCTACCACGGGTTGAAATACGCGGCTACATCACCAAGCACGCCCAGCCGCGCCTGCGGCCCCAAGTAAAGAAAAGGAGAAAAAAATGCAGTGGCAGATTATGCACGGCCCTGCCTCAATCGCGTCCAACATCTCCTACAAGGTCACTCACGTGGCGAAAGCACAGGGCGTGCTGGAAAAAAAATGGGCCCGTGCCTGGAATGAGAACAGGCAGCACTGGGGGGCCTCCTCCTTACTGGAACATATTTATTCCTTCTAATTTGGTTGGACGTAAGCACAACCTACGCCTGAGCTTTCGCAACGCTTTCGCCGTGTGCAACGTAGCTTTCGCGAGAGAAATTTACCCTGTAAGCTTTCGCGAGCTTTCGCGAACCTATGTTTTCGCAGATTTCTATTTTTTTGCTTTCGCGATCACACGTTTTGCTTTCGCGAGCCATCATGTTGCAGGATTTCAAGCTGCAATCAACTGCTTATGTAATAAGTAATACCTATTTATATACTGCATTCACCTACGACCCTCTTCATTTGGTTTGTGTGTCTATGTGAATATGCGCTGCATACAGGATGGAAGACTGAACCGTGGAACAAGCCTGCTAACCCGAGCTGTGCAAGGCTGAAACTCTTCCTCTTAAGGCATGTAAGAGATGAGCTTTCGCGGCCTTTCATAACAAAAACATCAAAAAAAGCTTTCGCGAGCTTTCGCCGTGCAGGCGCGGAGCACATTTAGCATTTCTTATGTCCAATTCTTTACTTGCCCTTTCATCGTGCATAAAAACCGCTGCTCAATTAAAGGCAACCGGGGCTCCACAACCTCCACAACCTCCACCGGCTCCACCGCCTCCACCCCAAGGACTGCCTTCCATGTAGCAACGACCGTCAAATAAACTATAACTGCTTTAATGAGCCATTCGCAGTTTCGCCGTGTGAATGCTTATACTGAGACATGCATGGCTTAATCTTTGAGACAAGCATATGACTACTGGCAGGATCAACCAGGTTTAAGTCTCACGACCACACCTCCCAGCTCACGCGCGGCAACGGCTCCTGAAAGAAAGGACGCGAAGAGCCAAGGACCCAAAAAAATAAATGTCTTCAAGCCGCGTCCTCCATTTCAATTTTCAATCGCCTGAACAAAAAGCACTAAACAAGATCCAACGTGATTCCGTGATTCAAAACGTACCGTTGAGCTTCAAAGATCGGTGAAAGCTTGAGCCAAATATTCTGGAACTACTGGTGGTTTTTGCACGGTCTTGTTTTGTGGTTAAAGTTGTCAGCAAGAGATTTCTGAAAACTCGGCAGGGAAGCATCCCAAAGAATAGGGATATGCAAATATGATCCTGAAAAGTGTTGAGTCCCTTTCACCCGTGGTTTTGGGGCGTGCTATCCATAACAGGGTTCATCTTGGTTGTCACATGCTGTAACCTTTGGAAAACACAACAACAAAATGGACCAAAACCGTTTTGGGAGAGATCAAGGCCAAATAGTCCATGCGGCGGCCCGTCCTATAGCTCTAAGGCTGGTGTATCCCTCGACTACCGCATTGGGCCGTCCATTTTCACTTATCCCCTTTAGGGTCATCACCTATCCCAGTTTCCCATTTTTGTAGGTTTTGCTGAACGTCTCAACAAAGCATGCTTTTTGATTGCTGGGCTTTATGTTGGATTCGGTTTTTCAACAAGCCTCAACTAACTTCTTGCAATTGAGGGTCAATCTACGTGACTCATCAGCGGTCACATTACTTCCGCTTTGAACCCTAGCACCATTGAAACTGCTCTGTCACTGCAGCAAGAATCATGTTAACTGTTACGTAATGTGATGAATGAAACTGAGGCCATGTATATCTAGAGCAACGGTTGCTCGTTTATGCTGATTTCTTTAGTGAAAGAGAAAAAAGATATCTCGCTAGCTCCTCCTGACTTGCATCGGAGATGTCAGATTGATTTGCCTGAGACGTCAGATTGAGTTGTCATCAGACAGAATTCAGCGCCACTTAAATGTTGACACACTGGTGTTCTGTCTCCCACATGCTCTGGCAGGCTCCATTAGACGATACCTTCGTTTGCACTGAGGCGGCAACTGCCGCCAGGAGCCCAGCGAAGTGCTGTGAAGATGGGCATAATCTGAGAAAAAGATTCTACGCAATCCGAATCAAGGCCTGTGAGAGACCTGACCTATGTCACCGCTTTCCCAGGCAGAGTAGTCATGGATGAGCCTGCACCTGTCAGTGTCGCAAAGAAAGGATGAATTGGACACCAGCCCCAAAAAAAGAAAGCCCTTGAGTTGTTGTCCATGGATTCCAAAACAAACCCATCTGCCGCTTAAAAAACGACCACCAAACACGGCGACAACTCTAGCCTCGGGAGGAAAGTTCTGAAACGATGGACCTCACAAAATAAACGCATGTGAAAACCCCTACAGCTATATATATATATATATTTGTGAACTTTAACATTTGCAACTGAGCAAATCGCTCCAAAAACGGAGCGCTCTGTATCTCACGTGTGGAACGTAAAAGCATTACGGCTAAGCAAAAAAAGATTTGGGGGAACCTTTAGACTCGGCACCTTTATGTGGAACCTGTAAACATTAGTGTGGAGACTTTGTCTAAAGGCTTTGAACCTTTATGCAATTGTTCGGAACCTTTCCTCTGGAACCCTTGTGTAACCTGGAACCTTGTAAGTGTGGAAAGTTCATGTGGAACCTTGGGAACCTGAACCACTGGAACCTTCATGGAACCTGGAACCTCTCAAGTGTGGCACTTTGAAACCTTGTAACCTTTTGAGCCTTTTGAGTGGGCAACCTTTATGTGGGGAACCTGAACCTTAATGTAGAACCTGGGGGTGTGGAACCTTTTTAAGTGTGGAATCGAACCTTTATGTGGAACGGGGACTCAGGCGCCCGCTGCCCCGATCCACCCCGAAGCTAAATTGGCAAGACCCCAAGTTTTTCAAGCTGTTGGGGAAAAACAAAAAGGATGAGCTCCGGTGATGTCTGCACCGACCGAACCTGGTACTTCAATCTCTGAAAGCAAACAGGGAGGAGTGCCTGGGGCTGGATTCTAGCAGCATCACCACAAATCCGCCAAGCACGCATGTGATGAAGATTGGATGAGTCCTGGAAGGAATCCACCAGCTTCCCCACATGTAGCTTCCAAACAGTGACCCAACTCAAATCTTCAAGTCCTCCTGGCGCGCATCCATAATTGTGGCCTCGAATCTTGGAAACTGAAAATTCAACATCTACGACATCAACTTTGGTGATCTGCTTTGCACAGGGTAAGCCAGTAGTGAGTTCACTGCCCCTGAAGCCACACAAACAAAAAGGCCTCGACGTCAGACTATAGACAAGTGTGTTTCTTGAACCATGCCAACCATTCTCTGGTTCCCCACTAAGAGCGAAGATGTGGTCGAAGCCCGACTGCATTCGTGTTGCGCCAGGAACTTCACAAAAATGTGAGGATCCAAAGTTGCCTTCGGCAAGCAGCACTCAGTGCGTCGTGAAAAGAATATGTTTTTCAAAACAAATGGTATCTGATTGTTCAATTAACTCACCAATAGTTTGATGACCCCTGCATCACTTGCTCTCCTCGTCTGGCAGAATGAAAGCTGTATGGCCAAGCAGTGGCGACCTGCGCACGACTTTTTGCCACAGCTACTTTTGAAGTTGAAACCCTGCAACGTGCGCTGCATACCTGCCCCGTGACTTCCTGAACAAACATCACATTGTAGGCCTCGCATCTATATGTGTGCGTCTGTGTGTCAATGCCATAGGCACAGGGCTCTTGCGCTGCCCACACTCAGTGATTTGAAGCGTTTAAGCAATCTTTTAGAAATGTTAAACTGATCTGCTCTGCGACGCACTTATGCGATCAAAACAAATCAACTTGGGGTCACCTTGAGCATCGATGAACTCAAATTGTTTCAAACACAGGTGCGAAAGATCTAAGCCCAGAAAATTCCTTTTCTGCCCGAGAACAGAGATCTTCAAACAACTTGCCTCAGTCATTGGTCTGGGAGTGTCAAGGCCTGGGGCAAGCATCAGGCTTGTCTGCGCCAGTCTTGCTGACTTTTTGGCCACATGCCCCTGCTGAGCAGTCTAAAAGTTCCTAGAGATCCCCTTGCCTTTGCAAGAGCTCCAACATGCATGAAGAAATGACCTCAGAAGCCACTCGTCCGAATTTCCAACAAAGCATTTGATGCCAGCTGATGTGGTAAAATCATGCAAAACAAATACCAACAAATCTGAGCGCATTTCTTCCTCTAATGGTCTTTCGCCAGCCAGTTGTGCCCGAGGTCACCATGAAAATGCAAACGTCCTACACTTGTGGGGTCAAACAGAAAGCAAGTGAAAGCTAGGTCTCAGAATCCAAAATCCTATAGTGACCTCTTAATTTGTTTTCATCTTGCGCCTTGCTGAGAATCACAAGGATGTACTGTAGATAGAGACAAATGTCCAAGCTGGTTTCTTTGTGTTCACTAGTACAGTTGAAGCAACAGTGATGAAGTGACGTACTGGAGAAACTCTTAGATGCTTCGCTTGAATGCGGCTATTGCCCTTGGTCTCCTCCGTTGCAGGTTTGGCAAGACTTCCCGGTGTGCCTTCTGGGAGGTTTCTGCACATTGTAACGGCAGCAATTGTAAATTCACCAACCAAAGTGAGCCTGGGCTTCTTTGCAGGTGTTCTACCCAGTCACTGTTCATCTCAATGTCCTGGCTGACAAACCCTTCCTTGCTTTCATCATCGAGCTTCCACAAGTCTTCCCATCAAATATACGAACGTTCAATCAAAGTGCCTTGACAGCTGACTCCTTTGATTTCTTGTTTGGGGAGGACAATGTCAGCCCCTTGCACCTTTCTTTATCAAAAACATCGGAATTGAAGCTTCTAATAACAACAAGAAAAACATGGAGTAATCCGATAGGAGTAGCTAGGAAATCAGTTGCAAGGCCTCTCCTGCAAAACGGCACGTTCGCAAATTTCGGAGCATGGAATTGACTTGCAACAGCAGCAGCTGTCTTTGTTTCCTCCGGAAGCCAATCTCACAGTGGGCTATGGTGAGTTCCTGTGATACCAGTGTTGACTTATCAACCACTTCCAACAAGTTGAGTCCTCGCAAATCTCCTGCACCATTCCTTCAGGAAAGTGAGCCTGCCACAAATGTCTGCTTTCTGCAGAATGATACATCAAGTCTCTTCGACAAAAAACTCATCGAAAATTGGTATATATTATGCATATTTTGAAATGTCATAATGGCAGGTGTTGTAAGAAGTCGCACTCTCACAGCACAGCTCCCCCACCCCCCCTGATTGTTATAGCCCTCAGGGTTAAACACATTGAGCTAGGCATACCAGTTTGATTGTACGAACGAAGCAACACTCGGAGCAAATCGTTTCGTCCCCCAGTGGTATGGTGAGCTTAGGTCTGGGTTAGGGTTCAGCTGGTGAGAACTTGTAGTAAATATATTAACTATAGGTATTGGTACGTAGAAGCAAGAAAGTCGTATAAGATAAGTAAAAGCCAGCGCAATAGGCGAGCAGAAATAGAAGAGGGTAATAGAGTTGCCTTATTGCAATAACAGTCCAATAGTTTGTTGGTGATGTGGGAAGCACGTAGATGATAGCAGGTACGGTGTGACGAGGTGTTCAAAGTGATAAGGCGCTAAATGGCGGTATCTAGGTATCACACATTGCCCAGTATCGGGGTAAGTCTTCCTGGGTAAGTCAACAAGCACGGTCAGGACTGCATGGCCTCGATGATGATGATAGTTCCTTGCCAAAGGATCTCATCCAAACTGTTGTACGACAAGGATGTTGTCGTTGTTGTTGTTGTGGTGGTGGTGGTCGTGGTTGTTATCAAAAAATGTTTTGTTTTATTCCTTTTTCACACTCATGTCCTCCCTAAACTGCAATCTGCAAGCTAGAACGCTACTCGTTGCCGATCCAAAGGGAAGTCCTGATGCGTACCAAATTCCAGGCATGGCAATCACATAGTTGCAAGTGTGTGGCATCAAGAGAGCGACCACCTTCAATGTGATGCCAAGGTTGCTACAGCCACAGAGGGTTTTGCTGGTCTTTCATGTTTGGCGCCCCAAGTTTGGGGGCACTCAAATGCCTTCTGAATGCCCAAGTTTTCAGGTCTGTCCTAAATGCTAAAACGAATCCACTGACTCCAAAGCACACCTCCTTCTTGCCATCAAGAAAGCGAGAACTTGCGAGCTCCTCACCTCAAAAATGAAACACAGAAACTGGGACCTCTACATAAAAAGCTCTTAAAAACTGATTCCACTAGGAGCACCCTGCCAAATGTAGCGACTCATCAAGAGTAAGTTGCGTCGAGTTTCGCGCTTTCAAAGACCAGGGATGAAACTTGCTTGAAATTGACAAGGATGGCCTTCCGCCCATCTTCTTCTCAACATTACTATCCTGTCAAGGGGCAACAGAAGCCAAGACCTTTCGATTCTCTTCCTTGTCACGAGTTTGTGAACATGTTCTCTCTAGGGTCTCTTCCATGATGCTAGGCCTGTTCAGCGTGGTGTGCAAGGTTTTGTGCAAAGGTGCTATTCACGGGGCGCTGGTCTAATTCAGGGCGCACTTTTTAGAGTGGAACCCTTAGGTGGAACCTTGAAAGCTTTAAGAGTGCCTTGTGGAAACTTGAAAGCTCTTGAGAGTGGAACCCTTACAAGTTTGGCATCCTCGCAAGAAATTCAGCGACGGAGATTGTAGCATTGTGGCAGAACGAACATCCCTTGGCAATTTCTTTGTATACCATATAAATTTGCCAGGCAAACTCCACATGATGGCAGCACTGGCAGCCTCGTTCCATTCCACTTCAAAGGGCGGCAAACTTGATGCACCAGTCACAGTCGAATCATTTGACCCAGTTGAAAGCCTCCGGCCATCATTCAACGTCATGTTAACATCATGTCTCACAAAGCATCCATGACATACAATGTTGACATATGCCATATTGCGCACAGTTGTTCTTAAGGCCTGTGGTTCTGCTGGTGGCAACAGGCCTCGGACCTGAACATGTTGAAAGCATCAAAAGCATTTGTGATCCAAATCTGGGCAAAGTTCCAAACGCAGCGGGCCTGCGAGGTGTGGTTGGCGGTGTGACTGGGAGACCTCCACTTTGGCCACACACCTCCAAAGCACGAGCGCTAGTCGAGCAAAGTTCAATGACCCCGGCATGCAACCATGGCAACCTCTTCTTTCAAGACTTCAACAAGACAACAGCAGTTGATTAGTTTTCATTTGCGCGCGCGCAGTTACTGAAATATGGACTGAACTTGGAACAAATCCAGTTGTGAAGAACCACTTCCGCATTAAAGCTGTGGCCTCCTGCCAGCGAACATACTCCTCCCAGTACTCCTCCATGATCGCTCTGGCATCCTTGACAGAGGTTCAATGGATACCACAAGACAAGAACAACTTGAACCTGCAATTGAAACTACCCAGGAGTTTGCCCACCTTCTGGATTGAGTCCTGGCAAGACTCAGATCTGGAAGAGTCAGCGGGGAAAATGCACGCCAGCGATACACCCGTCCTTTGGAGAATCGCTGGGAGCTGTGGAAGCTGTCGAATCCAACAAAGGTCTGCTGGATCTGGCCATGTTGGCATTTTCAGCATTCAGCTTTGAAGGTTTTTCAGTCAGATGCATCACAAGTTCAGCTGCACAAGGAAAAACTACAAAAAGTAACATTTTATTCGGGCTTCTGGAGCCTCCAGGGGGCTCTTCGATATGATAGGCAATTGGTTTAATGACCGTTGATGTGGTGGCAAATGATCCTTGTTACTATTGGCTCTGATTGGTCTTCTTGTTCGTCTGATTGGCTCTGTGGTGACATGTAGCCATGGAGCCGTTCAGCCAAGGAGCGAATCTGAACTGTCCGTCTCGCAGTGCGGAGAGTCCTGCAAGTGAATCTTGTGAAATCTCTTCATCCCACGTCGCGGAACACCTTATTACCCGCCACGGAAACGGCATACCGCCTAGGGTCAAGTACATGATGGTGGCTACGGTGGCTTTGCCCAAGCTGGAGCGAGAAAAAGGTGATCAAAAAGATCCCGAAGTGGAAATGGATGAAGCTCCGGAAGGTGACTTGTTCAGTCGCCAAGCTGAAGCTGGAGAAGACGAAGTTGAAGAAAATCAAGGAGGTGATCACAAGGCTGCTGAAGAGCTCAATCAAAAATGGTTGGAGCATGCCAAAAGGCTGGCAGAGCCAGTGGGAGTGCAGCCAGCAGAGCTCTCTGCTCCCTGCAATATGGAGATCAACTGTCACAGCGTCTTCGGGAAGAGCACTGGGGATGGAAAAACCAGCTGATGGAAGAGCTCAGAAGTGTAGCAGTTGGTGAGGATGAAGGGGGGCTGCATGGCTACACCTTGGAGTTTTTGGAGAGCCAGATCACCACTTTGGAGGATGAGCTGGTGGAGTTGGATCGTTCGGAGAATGTGGCTCGTTTGAAGTCACTGGTGGCCAATAGCCAGCAAGGTGGCCAAGATCAACCTGATGGGCCGCCTGCCACTGTTTTACAAACCTACACCGTGCCATTGCAGCAGGTGAGGAAAGAGCTGGACCTGTGGAAACAGCCCTTACTGGCAGAATACAAAAGCCTCTTGGACACGGGTG
>Ga0126342_10010249_pt1 | contig 16761 bp, 8 predicted proteins | sample Cyp1metagenome_FD_92528 | JGI IMG/M metagenome (GOLD analysis project Ga0126342, IMG submission 92528) | Coral microbial communities from Lord Howe Island, Old Settlement Bay, Australia - Cyphastrea 1 metagenome | ecosystem: Host-associated > Invertebrates > Cnidaria > Coral ... | reverse complement strand
ACGGTGGGTCAAGGATGCCGTGTGCCCCTGCTTGTAAATTGGGAACTGAAACTAAAATTGGACATGTGATAAAATTGGACATGTGATAAAAGCCCTTCGGAACAGGGGTTGCCCCCACACACACACACACATATATATATATATGTACATATATGTGATCGATACATAGAATTATATAGATGTATAATTATTCATTTTATATACCACGCATGAATCGCAAACCTTCTTCCCAAAGTGAACCCGGAGATCATCGCACTATCCAAGGCACTGGCAAATCTGAGACAAAGTCAGGTGAATATCGCCCGTGCCAGGTGGCATGTCCAAAACCAAATAGTCCAAGTCGCCCCAGTCCTCAGCGCGGTAAAAAAAACATCTGAAGTGCATAGTGCTGATCATGTTTTACCAGTTTTTAGTTTGGCATCAATTGCTACCATCAATGATTTGGTATCAATGAACCGATCAATTACTATTTTTTCTGTATCAAATGAAATTGCCATCAATGAATATGTCCCATGCTATCCCCCACTCTTCCAGACAGACACACCCGGAGCAGTTCACCCGGTGCCCAGGAGCGGTTTGGTTCACCAACTGCGACATCACTCCAGTCACCATGGAGCCTCTCATCACGGCGGCATGGCCCACAAAGCCAAAGGAGACCAATTTGATGCCTGGGTGTCACGACCGGATGTCACCGGAGGTGCTGCATGGTCGGCTTGGTTTATATGGTTGCCCATGGTTGATGGTTTAAAATGGTTTAAAAGATTTTAAAGCCAACATCACCAGACTTGGGTGTCCAAAATCCAAAAGGTACCAATTGAACGCAGAAATCCATGAATTGAATCATCAGATTCTGGGACGAGGATTCGCCACAAACCCCTGAACCGGAGATACATTGGTAGACTCGCGTAGACCTTCAACCATCCCAGCCAAGCGTTCTGTTGTTTTTGTTGATCCCAGCCCAGATATGCATCTATTTGCCTGCATTCCCTCAAATTTAGGTGAATTTAAATCTAAATGCGCAAGAATTACATGAAATCCATTGAAATCTTCCCAAAACATTATGATACCCGCATGAATTCAAAAACTGTGAAATTAAAGTTGGCCCATGTTTGGCTTCGTTTTTCCATGTTTTCCCCATACCCAAACATCACCTATATAGGTGGCCGGATGGATGGTGAAACACCGAGCGGCCAGTCTCGGGGTGGATCACCGGCCTGATGTGCCTGTCAAATCCACAACTTGCTTTTGATGCTGCCTCACATCACTCGCTACATGCTCCAAATTAGACTGACTGACCTCAATTGGCGGCACTTGGCTCAGACATCTTGGCACCTCTGCTTCTTCTCATCTTCGTACATCTCCATTCCTGAGACAGGCCATGTTCGGTTGATTTCGGTTGTTCTTCGAGGTCACCCTGATTTTTTTCAGAAACACCATAGCTTCGCCAGGGCCTTTTCGGCCGCAAAAAATCCCGGGGCCAGCACATTCCCAGCTATTATATACTATTATAATATAGTATTATATAATATATAATATATATAATATAAGATCAAAGGAGCCGGGCACATCAAGAAAATCCCTCCCTCACTGCAGAACACTTCTAAATTCTGCCGCATGGGAATACACACCGTGATGTCGCACCCGTGACGCCGAGCATCGAGGCGTCTCCTCTTGAAAGCGGACCATCACAGGCAACGATGGGCCGTAGACATCACAGTCAAAAATGCCCACTTTATAACCTCGCATCATGTCATATCGAGGATGAAATATCTGTCCACCCATCCATCCATTTAATATACATATATATATAGAGATGTGATTGCGACATTGTCAGACGAAGAGTATCGAAAGTCAAAGGCTTGGTCTTTCGCTACAATGCATCCGGGCTGTACGCGAGGCCAACATCTTCACCACCAAATAGCCAGCAAAATTCAGAGATTCATTGTGCTGGTGTGGCTGGAAATAGAGAAGAGAAGGTACAAACTCCCGAGCTTTTTCACAGTTGTTTTTGTGTCTCATTCTAGACATGCAATCATTCAATCAGTATCAATCAGTCAGTCAGTGAAAGCGATCTTTACGTTGTGGGTGGCTACCACCAGAGATGTCATCAAAACATATCGAAACCCCATCATCATGACATGCCAAGGAATTCAAGGACTCCAAGAAGCCTTTCTTGTGCAGAGCGAAGGCCAGGTTCACGGCCACAGTGCTCTTGCCCACACCTCCTTTACCTGCGCAGGAGGGAAGGTCCAAAGGGTTTGGGGCCAAAAATCAGCTCCCCAAAACTGCAGAATTGGGCAATCTAGAAGGGGCTCACCCAACCATTGCAGAACTGTTGCTTTTTCGGACACATCCTACAGATTTATATATAGTACCCATTTTCATGTTCGAAATGAGCCTTTGAGTGGTGGTTGACATCTGCAAGTCTGAATAGTTGTGTATGAGATCGTCTTGTAGATTAATATTTGATGGATATTTCTTTTAAACTCTGGTTTCTCCAGTCAATGTCTGATTTTAGCTCCCCTACAAGGAGGTTGGGCATTCGCCGGGCACTAGATCCCCCCTATTTAAACATTTACAGCTAAAGATCAGCTAAAGATGATGACATTACAACCTATTGCAACAAACCACATCTTTTTTCCTACGAAAAACCGAGGTCTACGGACAGTCCGACATCTACGAGAGCTCCCCTCCATCGAGCTCCGGGGCCCAGGCAGGAAGAGACGGCGATGATGTTCTTCACCTTCTCCAAGGATTGCGGCATCCTTGGACCATCGCCAAATCCCACAGGAAGACATGGAGCTGACTGGCGAATGTGGGCATATGTGGGCCCTCTAAACGATTGCCAAGTTGGTTTCTAACTTTCACTAGTCAGATGGAGTCAAACATCAATTAATAACTAGGGGGAAGCACCTTGAAGGTAGTTTGATTGTTTTTTGCTCAAGAAAAATTGGGGTCGGATGGGACTATCACAAAGAAACAGGGGACATTCAAAGGGTATGGCGACCTCAAGTATGATGACAGTATGGCATAGCAAAGTACGACCTGTGCTGTGAAATTACATGGGAGGCCTTACTTCTTACTGGGAAGTTGTAACTTGGGGAAGTGACTGTGGCAAAAGTACCCTCAGAAATTACCAAGACTGGCTGCTGTCAACCATGCTGTGCAGGTTGGGGACGGGTTCGCCACTGATCACCCCGGCCATAGGGATGGAACCTGATAGGCCACCTGATAAATAAAGTTGGTTTGGCCATGCCAGTCTTTGTGCTACCTTTTTGTGTTCCCCAAAGCGCACCTTAAGTCCCAACTAGTTCTCAAATGTTCTCAAAGCAATTGCAGTCTGTACTCACCCCTTTGCATCCTTTATGGTCTGCAACTGCAACCCTCCTCATTACAGCATCATTCTGATAGGATTCCCTCTTGAATTCCCCGTATTTTCCAACCCGAGCATCTGCGGCATGGGTCTGGGAAGACTTGGGGGTGGCTTAATCGAGCCGACACTGACCTGCACATCCTTTGCCCAGGAGATACTTCGAAGGCGTTCCTTGGGATGGGATGGCAGGATGCGGTGGTTGAACTAGTGGACACACCACCCAGAATCCGGAGATATGCATATTGGCATATTTATATATATATATAGCAATCCTTAAAAAGATAGGAATGAAGTTTATCACTATTGACTATTTCAGTAAGATTTTAGTTGTCTGTCTTTTAGTGGTGCTATAATTGACGATAATGGATGCATTATGGTTTAGTAGTTCTACAGGCAGGACTGAGGGTTTGCCCGGAACGGAATGAATGATTAACGTCTTAAGGAGGCCATGGCCCATTTCACTGCGCAGGCGAAGTGTTGTATGACTCTGGTACATCTGTGCAGTAATATGGCCCAAGACATTTTTTTAAAAAAGCAGTCTGAAAAGTGAACCCTCTGAGGACTTTATGCTTTCCGGCCGTTTCCCCTTTTTCACTTTTTTGGCGAGTCTGAAGTTCATATGTCATCTTGCCACAGCCATGTGCAATTCTCCACATGAAACCCTAATAGAAGTATGCTTAGTTGTTCCATGGGGCCAGTGGATTTATCATTCATGTAAGCCCTAAATGAAACCCTAATGGACTAATAGAAGTATGATGAAGTATGGTTATCTGTTCTATGGGGCCGGGGGATTTTATAACTACCCAATGTCAATGTAACCCTAAATGAAACTGGTATGTGGCAAGATACCTTTCTTTCGTCTTGGCAACAATCATGATCATGTTTGTATGAATGGAAACGTCCCTGGTACTGGGATGATGGTTCCAATGGGTTGCTGGCTTGCCGGGTAATTATAGAAGAAAGGTATGTCCGGTCTGGTCTCTGGCTCTTGAGATACGCATGCGTGACATGAACATCAAGATATATCAAGATATTACCCGTTCAGCTTTGAACATGACCCATCAAGATACTCTCTGGTGAACTAACATAGCAATTGAAAATGGCCATAGAAATAGTGGATTTTCCTATTAAAAATGGTGATTTTCCATTGCTATGTTAGTTCACCAGAGGGTACTCACGCCATTGAGCGAATCAAGCTCTTTAACGCTGGTTCATTCTTGGCTCATCGATGTGTCAGGATGTAGATCATCCCATCCCCTCGGCCTGGGCCTGTTATTCCAGTGGCATTGCCATTAGAACTGCCACTAGAATTGCCATTAATATTTACGCACACACACACACACTGTGCTTTTGGGTATGGGTAAACATATGTAAAAATATGTTTTTTTCTAACCCACCAAGCCAAAATTGATCTGGCTTAATATGAGTTCATACTAGGCACAGTGACCCTTCTTTAGGTCCCCCAAGTTTGACCCACTACCCACTTCGCCGGCCCAGCATGCCCAGCTGCCTCCACTTCCGCCTGGTACACTTCAACCTCCAGCACCAGGGAGATATTCCCAGTGACGCGATCGGCTTTGATGGCTCCCACGAAACCACTGGAAACCTCCGTGGTTTCAAACCCGCCGCTTGAGAAATATGACTCAGAGAGAGTTGGTGAAGAAACTGCAACTTTGGCATTTGGCAATGTGGGTTCGGGATGGTTCTGGTAATTGGGTATCATGACGTATCATGACGTATCATGTGGTATCAGATGGTATCAGTACAGTATATGTATCAGTAGCATGGGACGGAATTTTTGGTGGCAAATGCTCATCAGTCCTTTGTCTGAAAACGATAGAACATGATTAATTACATCTGGAGTGAATGGCGTCACAAAAATCTTCTCTTATCGATGGGTAGAGGCCCAGCCAGCACAGTGAGTGAGTTTGACAGTTTCCTGCATGCAGCCGGAATCCTGAAACTCTCCCTTTCGCACATAAGATCCCACACCAGGCCAAGCCGCAATGTCTGTCCCCAGGCCAGGATCTTTGACTTCCTTCAGCGCTTCCTGGGTGAAGTCTGGAAAAAGAACCCAGGCACCCAGGTGGCCAGCATCTTCATTGCGGCGTTTATCTCGTGGTTTTGTGCATGTATGGACAATCAAAATCACCAGAAATCGCCTTAAAAATAGCTAATATATTAGCCAAGTCTCCATGACTTCCTTTACAGGTGTCAGCTCGTTTCCAGCCCTTCTCGCGATGACACTTCTCCTTTCCCTTGCCGCCAGAGCCACCGCCGATGCGGCCGCGGTGCTTCGCGCCGCCCCGCTGAGCGGCGCGGAGTGCGCGGCAGGCGGGGTCTGGGTGGCCAGCCGAGGAGGGAGCCGCGGCAGGGGCGCAGCACGACTCAAGCTGATGGCTGCCATGATCTTGGCAAGTTTTGTGAAAAAATTCTGGGGTTCCTCAAATTTGGGACCCCCAAAAAGCAATCCTAAGTCTCTTCATTTTTCGAAGGAACAGATATGTTCTCCGTCATGGTTTGTGGGCTTGGGTCATGGGTGCTGCTTCATCATATTGCTTTTACCATGTTGGAACATGGATGAAGAATAGCGGCATCTTGCCAGCGTTTTTTTGCGCCCTGGATCCAAAAATGCATAGCCAAATCCAGCCGGGAGCGCCTGAAAATAGGCATATCCCTGAAGTGGCAACTTTAATGGGGGAAATACTGATTATATATAATGATTCACCAAATATTGTAGGAGGTAAACTATTTTCAGATAAACCCAGCTACAGTAACTGCAACAAGGGGGTGACCTCCCAGCATGAGTGCTCCAGTGTGTTTCTGGTTCCACCTCTGAAGGTAGAATCAAGTTAACAGTTCAGAATCTAGCCACATGTCAAACCACTAATTGTATCTAACATATAATGTCCGTACATTTTGTGGAAATTTACCTCACAGTGGTCACAGTTGCTGTGGCTCCCCGGGTGCTCTTGTTTTTTGCCCCAAAAAATTGAGAAAAACTCCCAGTCGCCCGGACTTTGGCCATTCATGGCCTATAGCACCCTCCTGCTCTGCTTGGTAGAGCTCGCGGTAGCACTTCACTGCCTGATCCACAGCGGCTCGCAGAAAATGTACCCATGTAGACATTGTCTGGTTGGTGGTTGAGCCACCCTCTGAAAAATATGAAAGACAGTTGGGTTATTGTTCCCAATATATGGAAAAATAAAAGTCATGTTCCAAACCACCAACCAGTTGTTCATTCTCCACCGTTGCTGTCACATGATTCAGTCGAGTTGCTCGGGCATGGGCCAGCAACATGTGATGTGCTGCGAGGTACCTGAGTTTCGCTGCAAAACCGCAAGGCCGCTAGTCCGACATTTAAGCGGATGTTCATGATATCTTTATTGAATCTTAATGGGTGTGTTCAGGGGAAGTTAATCTAAACTACGGCTTTGCCCAACAAATATACTGTCCTAAGAAAAACAAACTCCTCCATATGAACTCCATAGAGTTCTATGGGATTCCTGAAGCTGACTGTGTTGGGCACGTAGGCATACAGTAAGCATGAGCCTGTGCCCCTACCAGTTGCAAAGAAATGACATGACATACAGATACATAATGATTACATACAGTATCATTCATAAGTTTCAATTATGTGGTTCTGTCTGAAAGCCCGGAGGTTGCCCTGAAAACTTGAAAATCGGAGTTCCTTTTTTTTGGGGCATGTCGTACTACAGTTCAAACATGTTATCTATGTTTCTAACTGTAATATCACATTGTGCTAACAAAACAATAGATACACTAAACCATACTATGATATACATACGAAACCATAGATATTATAGTTATAACATACCTTAGGTTACATGCACACAGCAACAACGAAGCAAATTAAAGCTGATAAAACCCGACTAAAATGATGGGTAAATTACATATAATCATATAATTACATAAATGACGTGGCGGACAAAATTCTTTGTTAAATTTCATGCCTTGCTTTCGGTTGTGAGGATTTCAGTCTCCCGGAGGTATCGCAAGTGGGGTATCGGTAAAGAGTCGTCCCATATCGGTTATGAAGGTTTCGTTCAGCCTCAGAAAGGCCAAAGCGAAGCAAAACCAAATTAGTGTTACGATAACTGTGTCGGTTACTCACATATAATACTATATCCATTATATTAGTGAAACAGCCAGCCAAACACTATGAATCTATTTGAACACTAATTCCCATAGGATCCCAACGGTGCTGCTATATATGGTGTGCCATGGATCCCATCAACAAAAAACCCATAACAATGTTAGCATTTTTCTACCAGCACCAGCCGGATCCGTCATGGGATTTGAACACATTGGTTACCCTCTGGTAAACTAACATAGCTATTGAAAATGGCCATAGAAATAGTGGATTTACCCATTAAAAATGATGATTTTCCATAGCTATGTTACTGGCCGTGCCCCCTCCATTTCTGGCCCCGTTGCGGCTCGCGCCCCGCGTCAGCGCTGCGGCCCGGCGCGTGTTCTCCGTTGCCGTAGCCCAGGACGCAGCAGCACCAGGGCTCCTGGCCACGGCATGGATCACTGTTTTAAAAGTATACCCTCTGGTGAACTAACATAGCTATGGAAAAACACAATTTTTAATGGGAAAATCCACTATAAATGGTCATTTTCAATAGCTATGTTAGTTTACCAGAGGGTATCATGTGGAGAACCCAACAAATAATCGAACAGAATCTACCATTTTTGTATGGGTTTATTATAATTACTAGCCATGAAAATATATCAAAATGGTGATTTCGGGCATACATATAGTTTTGATTTATAGCATTGAGTTTGCCACTTTAATTCAGTGTATATGCCATTGTTGGATTGTTGGCATTGGTCACAAATCTGCCCTTCTAAAATCAGCCTTGGAATGTAATGTCCCATGGAATAATGCGGTGCACATATACGCATGTATATATATACATGCATATATATATATGCTACTATTATCTACTATTATTTGAATCTATTTGAGATTATTTACATTCTATTACTATATCTATAAACTCTAAACTCTAAACAAGCCAAACAACTGCATACACATGTGACTATGCGATCTGAAGCAATATTCCGCGCACTTGCTGCGACGTAACAAGTGAATCTTTCTGTGGGACTCCGCTCTGTGCATTCTTTTCCATGGCTGATTGTGACAAAGGGAGGCAAAGGGAGGAAGGCCGGCTGGGACTTGCAGCCGTGTTACATTCAAAGTGATCCAGTGCTTGACATAACCTGGGAGGTGTGCGAGGGACAGCAAGCATGAGAGTTGTGTCCAATTCTTCCCAACTTTGTGGTTTTTAGGCATTGTGGCCCCTTAAGCGTCTCCAGCTATAGCACCTGCCACATGTCCAACATACGAGTAACAGAGATGTGCCATGAGGCTGAGTCTTCAACAGACCTTTAAAAGAAGATGCATGTGGGTTATCTGTTGCGTAAACTTGTCGTCCAAGGTGTTGACCTCCATGTTTTTCTTTTAGAGTTAGCAACTCTCCCCAATGTTAGCACTCGCATGCTGCCGGTCCCAACTTTAGCCACAGCACCAGTTTTCTAGAGTTTTCGAAGTTCTGTTTAAGCAGAGGCCCTTCAACCAGCAAACTGATTCAACTTGAGGCCAGGGTAGGGCACGAAAACTAGCAGGACGGTACTAATGTTGTACCGGAGACTGCTCAGCTGAAAGAGTAAACTGAAATAGGAGTGTCTAACCGCCAAAGGGAAGAACCAGATTGAGATCCGAACAGAGAAAGGGGCTGATGATGATGCTGATGACGACGACGATAATGATGACGACAATACTTCTAAAAATTCAGAAGATGAAGATAACGATGCAAATGACAATGACCCTCAACCCTTGACCAGGGGGGATTGAACCCGGGCCTGCCAGGGGGGAGGCGCGGTGGTATAATGTTTTAAAATTTCAAGGGATTCGAAGGTCCTCCGTCTATTCCTTGCTAAAGCAACTTCGCAACTTCAGCTAGCATTAGTACAAGCTAGCTTTGGTGATGTCACGGACTTCATCAAGACTACCGGGCCTTTATGCTGAACAAGAACTGAGATGAATGACTCCGGGCTTGGACACTTATTTCGACAAGAAAAGGGCTCCAAGGTCCCTCTCTCTACTATTTGTTCTATAGGATTTCTGACGCATGTTCTGAGCCCAAGTCCGCAATGTTTTTTTTCCCCAAAGGTTTCTACAAAATTTTATGGGCCGCTTTGAGCCCATTGAAAAAAGCGATGTGGCATCGAAATGACACGAATCCGCTGTTTCTATGTACAGTTTTGGTGAACCGCCAGGTGTCAAGCATCTTCAAAGAGACCTTAGCAAATCGCTGCCAAAACGATTGGAAAATCCCCTTGGTTTGATGCATGGATCCCCCCATGGGCATCAAGGTTCCTACTTGAGCGTCCAGAGAATCCAGTTGGCAATCCCACTGCACCACTATGCAATTCCACTCATTCACAATTAATTCCTATGAAAGGCCACCAGACCGCTATGACATTCCACTTAATCAGCATTAATTCCTATTAAAACCCATTAAACCACTATGAAATTCCACTTAATCACCAAAAATTCCCATTAAAGCCCACTAAACCACTATGAAACTCCACTTAATCAGCATTAAGCCCTATCAAAGGCCCATTAAACCACTATGAAATTCCAGTTAATCACCATAAATTCCCATTAAAGCCCACTAAACCACCATGAAATTCCACAAAGCCTACTACACCACTATGAAATTCCAGTTAATCACCATAAATTCCCAATAAATCTCACTATACCACAATGAAATTCCTCTTAATCACTATTAATTCCTATGAACGCCCACCAAACCGCTATGACATTCCACTTAATCAGCATTAATTCCTATTAAAGCCCATTAAACCACTATGAATTTCCATTAAATCACCATAAACTCCAATTAAAGCCTACTAAACCACTATGGAATTCCACTTAGACTTCCTATTGAAGCCCACTAAACCACTATGAAATTCCACTTAATCGCCATCAATTCCTTTTAAGTTCTACTAAACCACTATGAATTTCCAGTTAATCACCATTAGTTCCTATTAAAGCCTACTAAACCACTATGAAACTCCAGTTAATCACCATTAGTTCCTCTTAAAGCCCATTAAAACGACTATGAAATTCCACTTAATCACGATTAATTCCTATTCAAGCCCACTAGTCACTAAACAACTATGACATTCCACTTGGTCACCATTAATTCCCATTAAAGCCAACTGAACCAGTATGAAATTCCAGTTAATCACCATTAGTTCCTATTAAAGCCCACTAAACCACTATGAAATTCCAGTTAATCACCATAAATTCCCATTAAAGCCCACTAAACCACTATGAAATTCCACTCAATCATCATAAATTCCGATTATATAAATCCCACTAAACCATTATGAAATTCCACTTAATCACCATCAATAAACAAAATCAACTACAGACCACTGACACCACCAGCCATCTTCGCAGCCAGCAACCTGCAGTGCTTGGGGGCGGGAAGGGCGAAGCCCAGCCCAGGAGCCGCCAAAGAAGCGACTGGACCTCGCCATCCTGTTAGAGATCAATGGCTTTTCCAGGGACAAATCTGCAAAAAGCAGTGTTTTTCAAACATGGCAAGGCGGAAAATCCCATGGAAAATCCCCATGCTCTCAAAGGGTTCGCTGGCAAAATCTGCGAACATCACCCCAGCCAATGGCGGATGTTCCATTGGAAACTGATGGATTCCCCATAGGAAACCCTCCGGGGCCTCACGCTGCAGGTGCTCCAAGGTAGCTTGGGCATTGCCCTTTTCCAGGGATGGTGCCTGGTAGCCAGAGGCCTCCACCAAAGCTTGGTACCTCAAATTTCAACAGCAAAACCCACTAAACCCACTGGAATGGAACCCAACATAAATTTGGATTAGTTTTCTGCTTGGGGAGAAGAGAAGAGGTTAATACATGTTAATATGGGTTTATGTATAGAAAGTAACTGCTTAGTAGAGGGGATTCTCTCTCATTTTTGCTCTAGTAATCCTCTCTGCCTATTACTAACACCCCCCCAAATGGTAAGCACGGTGATCTATGTTTATTATTAGGTGGTATTTTGTATTTAATCTTAGGGTGCACCTAATATTCCACTAAAAACCTTAAAAATAACAACAAAAATTCTCGATTTCAAATTTGATTCCTTATTAAAATTTGTACAAAATATTGCCAAAACTGGATTTCCAAGCTTTCCCCTAATATTCCAATGAAAAACCTTAATAATAAAAATAAAAAACTCGATTTCAAATTTGATTAATTCAACCCCTTATTAAAATCTATAAATATTGCCAAAGACTGGATTTCGAAGCTTTCCCCTTATATTCCAATGAAAAGCCCTAACAATAAAAATAAACAATTAAATTTCAAAATTGATTAAATCCCTTATTAAAATCTATATAAAATATTGCCAAAAACTGGATTTCCAAGCTTTCCCCTAATATTCCAATGAAAAACCCTAAAAATAAACTTGATTTCAAATTTGCTTGAACCCCTAATGAATTAAAATATATATAAATAAAATATTGCCAAAAACTGGATTTCAAAACTTTCCCCTAATATTCCAATGAACACCTTAATAATACAAATAAAAAATACAACTTGTGAGATGGGACCCTAATAAAAAAACATCCAGGTGGCAGTCTACCTTTATTAATAGGGGGTTGAACCCATTGTTTCACCATCCTGTTCTCCTGTTGATTCTCAATTACCACAATTAAGAATCCAATTGTGCTCAACCAAAAAAAAAAACGAAAGTGCCACACCAATCCTATATCCCCAGGAATTGGGAACATACCTGCGGGATGATCTTGCGGAGGTTCTTCTCAGTGAGCAAATGTGGGAAAGCACTTTTGGAAGCCACTGAATCCACTTTGGAAAAACTGGAGTATATAGTATATTAGTGGTGGGTTGGAACTTGATCCGGAGAAAAGCATTGAAAAATGCGGCTTTGAGAAACGTGACATTTCAAAAAGGTTGGCAGCTGACTAGGCACGATGAATCAAGGTGATCCGCGCAATACTTCAAAGAAATTGCGCATCGTTTCTACTATCTACCACGACTTCCTATATGTATGACTCCCTTTTGGCCGCTGGTGTATGTTGGGAAGCCCTCCCTTGCCACCGGCTAAAAAACTTCAGCAGGATTGGCTCCAGCTGGGGTTGTCGGAAAATAAGGTACCCAAAGATTCACTGATTCATTTTCCAGATAAAAATTGCCACAACTTGGGGTAAATCATGGTACCCTCTGGTAAACTAACATAGCTATGGAAAATCACAATTTTTAATGGGAAAATCCACTATTTCTATGGCCATTTTCAATAGCTATGTTAAATTACCAGAGGGTAAGTTGCCCATGTTCACTTCATTTTGTCAGATCCCCCTGACTGCCAAACTGCAAGGGCAACGGCACTTGCGGAGCAGCCTGTAGCATCTTGGCCCAAAGTTCCTGCCCTGCAGCGTGATCTGCATGGTTCCAGAGCCGGGCCTCCTTGGACCAGCTAGGACCATAGCAACCTGAGAAGCTGAGCTTTGTGAATCATGAAAAACAGCCTCAACCGGGGCGATAGAGGCGAAATGTGCCTTTCCCGAAATTTGCGTTTCTTGATGCGAAAACAGATGCAAGCTCTATGATGAATTCAAGATAATTCAAGGCTCTCTAGTGGGTCATCAATATGGTACCGCAGAAGGGTCATGGATCGTACTAGCATTGACGATAGAGTGATAATATCGTATATCTATTGGTGCGGTAGACCTCAAACATGAATCACCCATTTGGGGCTGCTTATGGTCTTCAATATCCCAAGGTATGGTAAGTCATTGGGTAAATGAGGTATGGTTTCTGGTTTTGGGTTTGTCACACTATATTACATCAGCTGATGCCACCAGGGGCAAGCTATAGAAAGTTATGGCTAAGTTATGGCTCTGAATCAAGTTACGGATCTTGAAATTCTGAAACCCCGAACGAATATATATATATATACACAAAACAGATCATTCAAGAGGTGCCATAAAATCCGCTGCCCGCCCCTAGGTGCTACCCGGTTGCGATCCAGAAAGGCCTTTCAGAGGGAAGACGTCTGAGGAAATGCGGGGAAAAGCCAAGGTCGCGTTTTGGACATGATGAACATAATTTCGTGGGATGTACCATGATGCACCTGATGCAAACCTGACACAGAACTTGATAGAGATCCACACTGCAATTATGATCAATTATGCACATTTTGATCTCATGCGACCATGGGGATAGGAATAAATTAAAGAATGCACATGGCCAAAGCCACATGTGTACAAACAGGGTTCGACAGCACCCTCTGGGAACGAGGTTTGCGGAAAAAGCATTGAAACCGTATGACAATTGGGATACAGCAATGTATCCGAGGCAATTGCAACTGGGACTGGTTCTTGTGGGTATTGGGTATCCCTCCAAATCAGGGTCCAATTGCCCATTGTTTGTTCTCTTGGCCCAAAAAAAATCTATCTGGCATCTGTCTAGCATTCTATCTGGCATCTATTCTGGCATTCTATCTGGCATTCTGGAGGGTGTTCGGGTCCAGGCGTGCTCCACTGCACCCGGAGCTTGCGATATGGCTCGGCAAGAAGAGGGAGTGAGTGGCAGAGTGAGGCACACCTTTATTCAATCTCGAGACCCTCACCTGGCAGGTGGGGGATCATGGCTGCCCTCCCCAATAGTTCGTCTATCCCCACTAATCTTCGCAGTCCATAATTCATACATTGATCGGAAAAAAAAGAGACCCCTAAAAATCAAAACTGCTCATTTGTACAAAACTGCTTGGAAGCGCAGTTCCGGTTACAAGTCGTGGATATATATATATACACATTTCTCCATAGCTATCCATAGCTGCCATGGGGTCAAAAACCGCCTGCGGCCTTGGCATCTCTAGGGCCTGGCAGCAGCAAGTCATGGAAGGCATAGCGTTGCAAAGGGAAGACCTCCTGGTCCGAGGGAAAGCACGGCTCCTTGCGCGTTGGCGATGCTGGGATTTTGTCCACGACTTAAAAAAAGGTGTCTAAAGGCGGAAGATCCGCAGAAAGCCATCGCTTTGGAGAGTTTTGGGGATCCAAATCCAAGAATGTGTTCCTTGAAAAGCCAGATTCAAAGCTTTTTTGGGCCTGAATTGGCTGAAAACCAAGGCAATCTGCACCAAACATTACTGTAGGTGGACACACATGCCACTGACATATGTGGTGTGAGCGAAGAAAATCAAACATGAATGAAACATTCCAAACAATGCATCCGCAACAAAAATAGAGATGGAACTAGGGCATACGTGACCCAGTAGCAGAAGCAACTTGGAGATTGCTGCCGTTTACCCAACAATATATATTTATATATGTGTATGATTCTATAAATATATATATATATACACATGAATGTACGATAATGTACGATTATGAGTGTTTGGTAATGTTTAGTACTCTCGCTTCTTTAACTATCCATTAAATACATTTAAAATCATTTAAATACACACATATAAATTTACATATAATCCCCATGGATCCAAGTACCTTCTTATGATTTGGGGGGTTAGCCGTACCTTCTCAGGAGGTTTTTGTATCCATAGCGCTGCCCGAGTCTCAGCTTCCAAGGGCTTCCGGCGCAGGAAGAGGTCCAGGACGAGGACCTCCCAGAAGACCAGCCGCGCCATCCGCTGTCCTGAGAGCAGCTGGTGGCCGGAGCGGTCCCGCGGAAAAAACATGTGGAGAGATATGGGAAAATGATGAAAACATCTATGGAAAACCATGGAAACATCATGCTCTAACCAAGCATAAGTGGCATGTGTCTGAAAATTTAGGGGGAAAGCCCTAAATCCCCTGGTTCATAATCAAATTCCTTATTCAAATAGGCAATTTTGGAGGTATCGCCACCCCGTTTTGAGACAAACCCATGACCGTATGGAAAAAACGTGGTTTAACCAAGCATCAATGGATTGACTGGATGATTTATTAGGAAGAATTGTGGGTAAACAGATCAAACATTGGATGTTGACCAACAAATACGACATTCAATTGGCTGTCCAGGGAAAATGGATACATAAGCTGGATAACCAACTAGAAATGGTGGATTTACCAAGGATAAATGGGGATAGCATATAGCAATGGATTTAAAGGGCAACGTGCAGGAAACGATGGTGTTTACCCCTAAAGGTATAGTATACAGTAGATAAATTGAGAATAAAGCAAAGTATCAGAGTTTCCTGTAACATTTTCTAGTATCCAATTGTGGGATAGGTACGGGTCCGCAAAAAATGAGGGTGCAATCAGCCAACAGTTGGATCAACATGTATCAGAATTTGCGAGCAACAACAAAGGCTTTTTATCTTGGGTACCCTGCACAATGTTTGCTTAAATGTGCACCCATTACCCATTGTCCCACCATTGCAGAGTTTACTCAGAAATGGGGTTACTCTGCTAATTTTCTGTAGAGTGTTGTGGAAAAAGTAGTGTACCAGCCTGTCCTGAGTATTTGAGCAGGATTCCCCTGGGCAAATATTTAAAAAGAGGATTTGATTTAAGTTATTAAAAGGACGCTAACCGTCAGCGATCAGAAAGCAAGTTGCGGTCCTTCCCAGTGGCCACTCTCAACAAAGTGACCTGGCAAGGAGCCTTGGAACAATGGCGAGGAATGACCCGCAACGACAAGAACATGTGAGTGAAGTGTCTATGCCACTTCATTTGCACATGATGCAGTGTGTACCTTGCATATGTGTATGCAAAGAATCACTGTACTTATGTTAGCAATGCATTCTAATGCACCCATACGTACCCAAGGATCAAAATAATTCCAAGTTCAACGAAGGCAGAAAGGTTCAGCCACCAGAATGCCCAGTATGTTAAGCACCATCCAAACAAATGAGGCCTAAAGCAAGAGTATGTTCTGAAAGTTCAACTGAGGGCTGTAAACTGCGCGCAGCCAAGATAAATGCAATCCCCTAATAGGAGAGTTAGGCAGCTGGAAACTAAGATATTAAAATAACAAAACATGTAAATATCATCCCTCCATAACATCCTTGAAAAACATCAGTCTATTTGAAGGCTCCTAGGCCGCAATCCATTCATCTAGCTACGCTGATGAGCCACAAAACAATGACAGTTGCAGGTTGTGTCCCACTGTTCAAGCTACGAAAATGGAGGTGTCCATTCTAATCATCACAGAAGGCTAACCCCCCCCCCTATAGTAGGCCTTAATTAAGACCAAATTAAGGGTTGAGTGGTTTTCCCCAATTTTTGGTTCAAAGTGCTTAATTTGGCCTTAATTCTTTGATGGGATTACTGAATTGGCTTTCAAGGGTCTTTCCTACATTCATAGAATTTTGT
>Ga0126342_10010248_pt1 | contig 16762 bp, 14 predicted proteins | sample Cyp1metagenome_FD_92528 | JGI IMG/M metagenome (GOLD analysis project Ga0126342, IMG submission 92528) | Coral microbial communities from Lord Howe Island, Old Settlement Bay, Australia - Cyphastrea 1 metagenome | ecosystem: Host-associated > Invertebrates > Cnidaria > Coral ... | reverse complement strand
GCTCGATGCCCCTGAGCTAGAGCGATGTGTTTGAGCGAGCTCGATGGTGCTGAGCCAGCTCGTTGCAGTTGAGCGAGCTCGCAGAAACTTCCCAATGTGTTAAATTGCCAGGCTCAGTCCCCACTGATTACTTTAGTACTAGATATGGTACCTCTGAAAAAGCCCAAGGTGACTGTCAAAACATACCCCTGATGAAATTGAGCCAGCTACATGTTTTGAGCTAGCTCGAAAAAAATGTAAGATTGTGGATTCCACCATTCAATATATATATATATATATACTTATATACATATAATTATATATGATAAATAATTATATTTATATATATATACATTATCCTTATCATTATTGTATTATATTATCATATGCACATATCCCATGTATATGTCCAAGATGCCACGTGCAGCAGTAGCTGCGAAGTGAAGGAGATGGCACTCAGCTCCATATCCGAAGGGCAGCGCACGTTGTGAGGTGAGTTGCCTGGGTTGAAATGGTTTTCTGAAACTGTCAATGGATTGGTTTAAGGAAAATTTTACAGGACACCCCGATATTTCATGGGAAAATCGATGGTTTCCGGTTTCGAAAGAATCCCTTAAGCCAATCCATTGAAACTAAAAAACACCATTCCACGTGGTACAACATGGTGTATGTTGATATATGTTGTATGTGTATTCATATCTATACCCAATATCTGTCTTCTTATATATGTGGTCACAATTGAGGCTATCTTTACCATGTATATATAGATAACATCTTAGCATAATGAAATCTATGGGCTATGAATGATTCCAACTATCACCTAAATCCAACAGTTTCCTGCAAATAAATGGTGTTGCAATAGCTATATATGTTCCATTATGTTCCCATGTTCCCGGTTTTGATTGGTTGATTTACTGAGGTCTTCGGTTTTTGTTAAGCAGCTTGTGTCTTGTTTGTTTTCGTTATTCTCCAGTAGCTTATTGTATATATTGGATGCATGATCAGCCAATCCCACAATTATGTGCCTTCAATTTCAACGAAACTCCATAAATATTCCCCGCGACGCCTCGAGAAAAAAAGGGTGCCCTCCAGGGACTTGAACGTACCCGGTATGTGTTGGTCATGGCTTTCTACCCATTGATACCCCCAGGGCCGGGTTTATCATATATTTTTATCATTACATTAATATATTCCCAGGGTCTACCCCCAGGGTTTATCAATGTTTATCATCATGTTCCCAATTTGCTGAGGGCACGTGGGTCAATGTCAATTTTGTTTAACGGATAAATCCATACATCGCAGTGTCGGTTTACATAAAATATAACATACACTACTGTATCCCATTATATATTACATATATATGTATAATTATATATACACACAAGGTGGTGCCCCCCAGTTATAAATGGTCTATAATCCCATTAACTAGTTTGATATCTCACCTATAAACCATAGTTATTAGACTTATAAACCAACTTAGCTAACTATGGGGCACCACCCTGTACCTATATATAAACCCATCCGCAAAGTGTGGTTAAATCAACATTTTTTGGACCAACCCAATAGGTTCATTTAACCTTCTCTGAAACCCGGTGAAACCAAATATTAAATCATAGTATATCAATTTTGCGAGAACGACTCCCAAATAGGTAGAATGGTTGGACACCTGGAACTATGAGCTAAAGATCATCTATAGCAACCCCAAAACCTAGAACTTGAAAAACATCGAGTCTTAAAGAAGGACAAAATACTGGTTATTCAACATAGCTATGGAAGCCATCGCCCATGTAATCAATGTAGTTCAATGATTTATGATGATATACCTATTCATTTCATAATGATTTTCCATAGCATTCCACATAGCTACATTAAACTGCCAGATGGTAAATTACTGCTAAATCCTCCAGTTACCCTCTGAGTCTTGTAAACTAACACTTGCTATGGAAAATCACAATGTAAAAACATGTAATTCAACATAATTCAACTATCAGTGGGGGACTTTCTGTAGCATGTGTTTACCACAGCCGGGATGTTCGCCCGTTCGCCCAGCCGCTGGGTGTGAAGGTCATGGTACCACGTCGTGCCTCCTCGGGCCCGGCTACGTGGTTTGAATGGCAAGTTCTATGAACTTGCAGCAATTCAGCAACCTGATTTCGGTGAGTTTCAACATTTTTTGGAAGTTTTAACATTTTTAACGGTATTGTTCTAGACAAATTCTAGGAAAATTTTTGGGACACCACAATCTGTGCAAAACGAAATAGGTAATTGTTTTTTTGTCATTTTGTAGGCATATCCAATACTTGGTGGTGAAGAAATATATTTCCTGTGGGGTGCTCCGGAAAACAAACTAATCATTCAAACATGGGGGACCAAAGTAAGTAACATACACCACCAGTCCCATCAGTTGGATAGTTTAGTTGGATTGGGTATACCATGGTATACCTTCCCAACCAGGAATATAACAGGGAAAGTTTACTTGATTCATGATTAACCAGTGGATTTACGAGTACCCATGTCCAGACAAACCCAGTTCAATGGTATTAGAGGCCAAATTTCATCAAATTTCTAGGATTCTCCGGAGATAGCTGCGGCTAAAGGTACAACTTGGTCGAGATATCCCAAGATTGGAACAGTAGATTTCCAAAATTTGGTAGATATGGTCATCCCCAAATATTCCGTCAATCCCTGAATTTACAAAAACATGTTCTCCCTGAATCCGGCAAAAATTCAACAACCTCCGACATCTCCAGGTCTTGCAACTAATTTCACGTCTCAAATTGGTAGATATCATATACCAAATCTCTCCACATCTCGTAGGTATCCCGGAAAAAAAATAAAACACATCGAAAAAACCAGCGCCAACATATACGGTGAAGGCCTTTAGTCACATCAACTTTTTGGGGGCAGAAAACAAAACCTATCCGGGGAAGTCGATGCGACACCTTCGCATGGTCACATCATGCCAAATTGCTTGGGGGAAGGCTGCATTTTTTTTTCCTAAAAAAAAAAGACGTGTGGTGAAAATCTTATGTTTTCACCGCTGTTAATGTTTAGGAAGGCTTATGATTGGGTTTTGTAGCTACAGACAAAAAAAGCAAAAAACTCAATGTAAGTTTTGAGGACTTGAAATCAACAAAAAACAAAGAATGCCAATCCAAAACAAATCTCACTTGGTGGCTCATCCCACTTCGTAAGTAGTTGTAAGCCTATACATGGATTCACCGTACTTATCCCACTGGATTAACCAGAGATATAACATGATATAACCTACGATTCGTGGCTACTTCGCAACCAAGTATGGTAGCTGCTATGGATTGAACATAGGGATTGCCTGGAGATTGAATAGGGATATACCTGGCAATCATGGAGATTTCATGGAAAACTCATGAAAGGTCCATCGAAAAGCCGTTGCTGCCTGGCTGGACCGGATCATCTTCGTGGTCATCGGCATGACGGCACGGAAGACACCTGTCTTTCGGGAATGTGATATCTATATCAAACAGTTCAAACAAATGGAAAAATGGGGAGTTACCATAGTTCAGATTCGGATTTTACCTTTCTACCTTTTGGAGGTGGCTATATAGTAGGTTAAGAATTATATAATTCTAACCACTATATGGCATATCTTGGTGCTTTGTTGATCTGCAAATTTCATTTTCTAGTGGGAACTAATATAAGAAGATAAATGGTGGTTTACACACAATCCATCCCAATCCCATCGAACATCATTTAACATCGATCTGTAAGCCCACTCCAGTGATTTTTTCGGGCATGGTCACGGAGTCACGCTCTCCCGGCCTTGAGACACCAAATGGCGACAGCTTTGCAGGAGCTCCTCGATAGGATAGTCCAACGTCCTGACAGGAGACTAACCCGTCAAGGCAGACTTTTTCATGGAAAAAACGCGGGAAAACCATGGTTAGGATTTCAAATCTGGGGCAAAGCGTCTAAAGCCGGGTAGATGGTGGCAAAATACAAGGTGGTGCCCCCACGTTAGTTGGTTTATTATAAACACCATATGTCCGCCACACACCCAATCGCTGACGTAGTGAAATACACCAATTTAGCTATCATAATTCAACTAAAATGTATCATCGTTGAATACAAACCTATCGTTGGATATATAATCACCCATTTTTCTGAAGAACATTTGGATGTGACTGAACATGTGATATACGCTCCAAAAAGGAAATTGTGAGAAATGCTGATAAATCACCAAACTTCCGGGTAGAAGATGGATTTTCATGAAAATAAGTCAGACTTTCATTGGCTTTGGGATATCTTAGGGATCTTCGACTTAAGTTTTCAAAGCCACATCCAAGCCATTCACATCCACATGCTGATAAATGATCAAACTTCCGGATATAAGTGGGAATTTCATTAATATTTTCATGAATTTAAGGGCATTTCATTGGCTTTGGGAATGCTTGGGATATCTCCAAGAAGTTTTCAAGTCGCCACATCCACATCCACCAAGCATCTCAGCCAAATCTTCTAAGTTTAAGGCATCAGAGTCCGATTCTTGGCAGCACACGGCCACGTTTTTGACCTCAGTGCGTTTTCGTGCCTGCGTGCGCCTGCGGTGATCAAAATCACACGGTAGTGCTATAAGTGCTATTGGCAAAGTATGGTTTTTTATGGGGATTCCAATCGGAATCGTCATGAATTATACATGAGTTATACGTTTTGTGCATGTTCGCACTTTAGATGTAGGTTGAAGCCCCATCTCTGTGGTGATTTCATCAACATCGAGGTCTAGGGGCGGCAATCGCCCAGTAAGCTGGCTGGTAAGTGGGGAATCACTAACTGAAATATGCTGAAATATAGCCAAGCACAACCCATATACATATATTATGTATATATATATATACTAATATATATATATATACACATAATTATACGTGTATACATATATATATATATACACAATAAAATGTCACCAACTGAAAATACGGTTTATATGTGTATGTATGTTATTGTATGGTTATGTCTATTGAAGTATATACAGGTATTGACCAACCAACCCAAATGATAGTTGAAGGGACCACATGAAGCTGGTGATTGGGTGCTAGAGCCAGGGCCCAAGAAAAATGACTCTCCAAACCGAAGAATCCAATATCTTCCTGCTAGTAATGTCAAACACCCCAATTCGATGGTTCCAAATATATCTGGTTGGTGGTTTCAACCCCTCTGAAAAATATTAGTCAATGGGATGATTATTCCCAATATATTATGGAAAATAAAAAATGTTCCAAACCACCCACCAGATATGGGGTTTTTTTACCCCAAAACCGCTTGTGTTTTTGAAGGGTTTGTTCCCAGGATGGGACATGGAGGAACTTCGGATCAACCGACATTGAAATGTGGACCATGGTGTGACTGAAACTGGGAGATAGAGCTATCTGAAAATGGGGAAAATGGTCATAAACCAATGGCTTTTGGGAGACTCTAATTTTCATACAAACCCCTTTCTTTGGGATATATGATGATGTTTTCTTTCTGTCCCACTTTCGTGCACCCAAATTCCCCATTCAAAACATGTCCGCGTCATTTTGTTCATCAAGATCTGAGCTGGGCGGTTGAATGTTTCAATTCCAAAACATTTGTGAAATATGATTGTGCATATCATTTTTTACTGCAATGTGTATCATTTATCCCTTTATATATACTATATTAAATTATCGTTTACATGTACATTTATATTACCCTCTGGTAAACAAACATAACTATGGAAAATCACCATTTTCAATGAGAAAATCCACATCCACTATAAATGGTAATTTTCAATAGCTATGTCAGTTTACCAGAGGGTATATTACCAAATCATGACGCAATTAAAATTATAATGCACACCACCATGATTCCCCAAATGTAGAACATCAATTAAATTGGCGAAAACGGTCGGCGTTTGTGAAGATGCAACAAAACTTACCCTTGATGGTTTGCCAACTCGATTTGATGGCGGCAACGTTGAACAATGTTTGTTGCTTAGTTTACGTCCAGAAAATGATTTTTAGATGTTTTTAGCCATGTTTTCCATTGTTTACCCAATGATTTGTTCACCTGCATCTCAATATATCCTGACTTTAATGTTGCTTGTTGATCCAGTATCTCATCGTATCTCCATAGATCCAATAAAATCACAATCTTTATGGCTGGCAAAAACATCCCCACTCATGGTAGGTTTATTACTATTAATGTGGGTAAAACAAGGTAAAACAAGGCCATAAACCATCCCCCAAATCACAAATTTTACAAGTTCTATAAACCATTCCCAGTCATGGGTGGTTTATGACATTGTTTTACCCGATAATCACAATTATATTCCCAATAATCACCAAGAAATCACCATTGTAACCCCAATTAATCATCATTCATAACCGGGACCACTAAACCCCATTAATCACCATTAATCACCGGTTGGTGGTTTCAACCCCTCTGAAAAATATTAGTCAGTTGGGATAAATGATTATGCCCAATATATGGGAAAATAAAACACGTTCCAAACCACCAACCAGCCATCATTGTCTTTGTCACATTCTCATGGATAGATGTCCGACCTGTCGCCCCACAGTCGAAGCGGCTAAATCCTGATACCTTGGAGGCAGTTTTTCGAAGGTCGCCAGGGCCATGCCGATCAAGACCTCTGGGTACTCCTGGCGAACGTTGCGTTTGACCCTGGATTTCCATCGGTGGCTTTATTTTTTTTATAACAGGAAAAACCATGTTATAGAACAGTTATAACATGTGATGTGAACAAGTTTGACCACCAAAATTGTTGCGTATTCTATATCCACGTGGGTTATAAGAGTTATAATCCTGCTGAAAATCACCTGAAAATTCCATTTGTGGTGAACTAACCTCACTTATGAAGCAGCATCCGTGCGTTCTCTCCGATCCCCATGGAAGAAGTGACCATACGTAGCTGGGTTCATCAGGGAATCGATGCTGGAGACTCCAGAGTTGAGGGAAAATGGACTGCTTCCTGCAGAGTCTGAGCTCCGAAATGACAGAAGAATGACATGGGTTACCGCTGGGTTACCCCTGAAAATAGGACAATTTACACACTGAAATCTCCGATGGAAGCCTATTTTGCCAACAAAAAAACTTGAAACATCAGACCTACCCTCCAGTAATCAACCATCGCAATTGATCCCCCATGAGTTTCCCCCGCTATTCGTGGGGATTTTCCATCGCCACGTTTGATTCGCCCGATGGTCCTTCCGCAAGCGAGTGCCCTCGGAAATCTCTAAACGTCCCTGGTGGGTCATGACAGTGACCCCCAATGATGGAATCCCCTGATGATTTACCCCTGGGTTGCCAAATGGGTAGCAAAAATCATACCGGGGCTTGGAAATTCTGGTACTTTGTGTACCCCTGTGACCCTGATGAATGGTGTGGTGAAAAATATGAAAGTGGAACAGAGTCGAATCGGGCGCAGAGATTTGCAATTGAAGCAAAACTGCAGTCTCAAGCAGTTGACCGAACAAAAATGGGTTTGCTTCGAATTGTATTATACTAGTTTTGGTCGCAAAGAAAATTGTCTTGTAATATTTGGGTGTGTCTGAAAATGGAGTATACCCAAAATTATCTTAATCAGGAAAATGATGATAATCCAAATGGAATTAGGGGTACACTATTTTCAAACAAACCCATTTAGAAAGCCAACGTTTTTTATTTAGCTGACGCTTGTCCTGCAGCAATGGTGATCTGCAACCAGCAAATAGGTCACAGTCGCCGAGGAGAACGACAGAATCATGTTTTTTTTCCGAAATGGATACCCGTAAACTGCTCAAGAGACATCTTACTGTATCACTAACCTGCAACATATCCCTGACAAGGGGGGAATCATTTGAATGTTTTGAGTTCTTGATCCTGGGTTAAAATGACTAAACTAAACGATGCAAAAAGTTTAGTGTGTAAATAATATGATATAAATATAATGATATAACAATATGATATAACAATATGTATGTGTGTAATTTATGTATGTATCCTATTTGACAGTATCAACAGTAAATGTTTCCCGTGTTTTTTGGGACACTTGCAGTATCCGTGTAGTTTCCATATGTATGGCTAAACAAGAATCCCCTGAATTGATCTTCAGGATCCCCATGATTTCAGTCTAGTCGTCACGCAATTCGAAGCTCAAAGCTCCGTTGAATCATGACATCCGCCATGTTTCGTGGTTCAACCACTCGTTTTGATGCTTAAATCCCAATTGTTTCATGTTTGAATCCACATGTTTCTCACAAAAGAATCACCATTTTCCTATGGTTTTCCCACCATTTTCCTATATGGCAGTGGGTCAAAACCTTGTACCCCTGGTGAACATAAAAATAGCTGGTAAATGGATGTTCATCCCTCTAAAAATGGTATTAATAGGTATTGATTCATACCCATATGTTTTGTTCTACATCTTCCTGCTCGTAGTCGTCCCAAACAACGGTCTCCGTTAAGGCACCCGCCTCGCTGACGTGCACCGTTCCGCGGTGCCGCAGCTCGGAAACCACCGCGTCCACACCGTAGGGGTTGCCACCAGAACTCTCCTAGGGGCCGCCCCAGATGCATGGATTAATATGGTGGGTACTACATGTTTAAAAACCATAAAATATGTGGATCTGGATGAATATATAGATCAATTGTATGCATTTGTTGTTTGGATTGTAAATATCGTATTTTCGGAGTACAATATTGATGAAATTGCATGGTATAAGAATACAACTCAGGGCAAGGCATGGTTACTCCCTTAGCTTCCCTGATCCATCGCTTCAGAAAAGTCGTCATGATCCAAGATACAACGTATGTCCCAAGCGCAGAGTTTTGCAAGCAGGCTGAACAAAACCATGGCGTTCTCTCCAACGCCTGTAGATTCCCCCATAATTAGGACCTGGAAAATTTATGAAAATTTGATCATACCATGGTGCTCCACCGTCTGAGAAGGTGGACCTGGTGGATAACTTTGGACCCCCCAATCCTGAACTAACCTGTCTTGGAAGGTCGAGTACGAGCAGTAGGGCTAGCCCCGGCGGTCCAAACCGATCAGGTCTTCAAACAATTGGCCCATCAGTTTGATCAATAGACAAATTATGTACAGTCATCACCCAAGATACCCTCTGGTAAACTAACATAGCTATTAAAAAATGCCAGAGTTGATTTACCCATTAAAAATAGTGATTTCCGTTATGTTAGTTTACCAGAGGGTAACAGAAAAACAAAAATCATCACCGAACTTGCGAAAGCCTCCCTGTTCACTCTACGGTAGACCTTGACGTTTCACCGTTTGACATAAAATCCAAACCTTGGGACCATCCTTCACAGATACCCTCTGGTAATTCAACGGTTTGCTATTGGAAATGGCCACTTATTTCCTTGATTTACCTATTAATAATTGTGTTTTTTTTCCAGTTCGCAAACTGTGAATTTACCAGAAGGTATATCCCAGGAAATCCCATGAAAGATCCCATGGAATTTCCTATGAAGTCACCATAAAAACTCATTAAAGTCACCATATTATAGGCTAAATCGGACGTCCAAGCTTCATAGATGTACTGCAGCAAATCTGGATCCACGCCCTCGACAGCATCCACCATGTGCTGCACGTACATCTCGGTCATGTCCTGGGTAAAGAGCCGACCACTGGAAGGAACATAGAGACCTTGAAGATAATGTATGTATATGAAGATAAATAAAAGATAAAATATTGATAAATTATGTTAGTGTATGTATATGATATTAATGATAGCTGCTCTGTTTATCTATGGAGATAGGTTATATTAGTATGGATATGTATATGTATGCTTACATACGTAGTTCATCTCTATCTCTCTGTATGGTAAATTATATAAACCATCATAAGTCTATAACTGACCAATCGGAAAACATGTCACATGTATATGTTCAGATGTCATCCAAAAGTAGCTCATGTTTGCTCTACGTCATCATTCTACATCATTCTACATCATTCTACATCAGTCTACATCATTCTACATCATTCTACATCATTCTACATCATTCTACATCATTTTACATCATTCTACATCATAATCATCATCATCATCACCACCATCACCATCACCATTATCATCATCATCATCATCATCATCACCATCGCTCATCACTATGTTCATTATTCCTATTCTAGTTGTACTACTACTATTACCAGTATCAAAGCCCCAGCGTTCCCCTCCAGAAAAAAAAACAGGCCCATACATGATTTATGCATAAACAAATGGCTGTATGGTCAAAAATATATACTGTATATATATATATATATTTGTACTACTACTATTACCAGTATCAAAGCCCCAGTGTTCCCCTCCAGAAAAAAAACAGGCCCATACATGATTTATGCATAAACAAATGGCTGTATGGTCAAAAATATATACTGTATATATATATATGTATATATATATATGTATATACGTGTATACATGTATATATATATATATATATGAGAATACGCTACTACTTATAAGAATAATCATCATCATACATTACATGTTCGCTGCAGCAAACAAAAACGACATCCACTAACCGACGCTCTGAGTTTGACACCAGCGACAGGTTGTTGACGCCGACTTCACCCATGAGATGCCGCGCCCTGGGCAACAAGGCCTGCCGGCATCGATTTCTTGGGAGATACAAATCCTTTCAGAAACTGTCCACCAAAAAAAGTTCTATCTATCTACCATCTGGTTATTTAACATAGCCATGAAAAATGACCCATTTATAGATGGTTTACCTATTAAAAATGGGGATTTTCCATGGCTATGTTAAATAACCAGAGGGTATTTCATTCTATTGCTATACCTCCAGCCGGGAAGTGCGTCAAATCACCAGCCAACTATCACAGGGAAGGCTCCCTGGCACCAGGCCTGGTAGAAAAAGCGATGTGGGCTGCTTAAACAATGCGGATTTACGGAGATTTATGGGGATTTATTGGGACTTATGCTGATTTATTGGGGCTTGTAGGTATATATATATAATATGTACAATAGGTTATCATGGGACTTGCCTTCTCGAATTTAATTAATATAGCTATAGAATATCAATGTTTTTGAAACAGGTAAAGCATCTAGAAATGGGCCATGGCTTCCGTAGCTATATTACATCACTAAGGGGAATATGTGCGCATTTCCTGAGTTTCATTCGCCATCATGTCTTCATGTTTCCCGAAATGAACTGTTGGTGTTGTGTCTGTTTATCTTTCCAGTATATCCTTTTAAAAACAAGTATAAGTACAGTAAAAGCATAATCATATATGCGGGTTGACATAAATGGTGGTACCTCAAGAGCTGGATGGTTTATAAATGGATGATTTAGGGTACCCGCATGACTTAGGAAACCTCCATCTCTTTATTGTTGCTTTTATCCCCACCATCAATGAGAAATACCCACTGGTAACTAACATAGCGAACTGGAAAATCACTAATTGATTCATAGGTAAATCAACGAACTAAATGGGCCACGTTCCCATTTTCTACAGCTTTTTGTTCGTTTACCAGAGGGTATTGCCTCATGATTTCTCCCATGACTTTGAAAACCCTTGGCCTTGGAGGGAACGCCAGCGTCCCGCGCCACCACGCAGAAGATCAGCGGTTTGCAGTTGCCGCGATTTTCACAGAGCTCCATGATGCCTTCCACCTACCCGTTGCCGCCGGTGTCATCGAAAGGGGCGAGCTGGGATATCCCCGAAGTAAACAAGGGGAGATGGGGAATCCACTAGAAATGGATGTTTCAATGGGAAAATCATCTATTAATGGGGAATGTTCAACATGCCATAATATATATATATATATATATATATGTATATATTATATCCTCCGATATCCTCCTATAGACCAACATAGATGTGTAAAACCCACCAGATATGTAGACAATTTTTGCGAACGGGAAACCATGGGTTTTCCCACATCTATATCTTAGTTTACCCTAGGGTAGTGCTTAAATGTGCTTACTGTCTTTTGTTCAATGGTTAGCCGACTTATAAGCCAACTTCTATAGCTAATGGATGCTACAAAGTGGTGCCCGCGAGTTGTATTTGTTGATGTACAAATAAATATAATGTATGCCAGAAATCCAGTACCTGTAATGTGCATTTTACGAGGATATCTAGAAAAGACACTGCAGATTTGGATGGCTCAAGATGGTTCGGATGGGGTGAACCGCCTGGACATAATTGACATAATGGGGGCAAAATGAGGGTAAATCAATACATCCCCACTTATGGCAAGAAATCGAAGTACCAAATAACGGATTCAAGGTCTACCAATGTGTTCGTCATTTCATGGGGGATGTAACAAAAAAGCAGTCAGTGCCACTTCACGAGTCATGCAGGACAGTATGGGCTTTTGCGATCGCCGAGTGGTGATTATGATGAGGATGATGATGATGATTATTATTAACATTATTATTATTATCATCATCATCATTACTAGGTTATTGTTGATGATGATGAGGATGAAAAACAATAACTGACAGTGCATCACCAACTCGTCTTCCTGGCGATGGCAAAGCATATCGTGAGCTTGCCATAGTTTGCACACCTTTCCCACTCCACCGTCGCAAAGTCAATCAAAGTCACACACGCCCTACTAGCGACCAGACCGCCTGTTCTAGTGGTTACCCTCTGGCAATCTAAGCGGCTGGTAATGGACACTGACAATACCACACTTGCGGAAAATGTCTCTTTCCTATCAAACATGATGATTTCCCAGCCAGGTCAGACTGCAGCTGGCATATTCTTCAACGAAACCAACTATCACAGCCAAGCCAGCCAAGCCAGCCAATTCAGCCAAGCCACAATGTCTTCGTCATAGTCCTTAGAAAATTGAGCGTGAGCCAGAAATACAGAAACCTCAAACGACCTTCCGAAAGATTCCGGCGCAAGCCATGCTTGAAACACAGCAACGTCTCTGAAAACAGGATGTACTGATGCACCCCTTTATGGTCATTTATGGCCATAAATTGGCCGTCAATGGATAGGTGGTGATCACCCGATCAATCGATTCTGGGTTATCCTTTGATCGATCAAACATGGCTGAGTTTTCCCAACATTGCTGATGGGATGATTTTAAAACCTTGGCCATTGATATGGCCCCTAAGGGGCCTAGCTGGTCAGTGGATGTTGATTCCATATGATCATGTCATAGGTAACTTGACCCCATATCCATATCCACATATATTCTATATCGATGTTTCCATATGTCCATATATCCATATCTTAGCACGTTCACAACGCAGAACGCAAAACGTCCCTCCGGAACGCGTGTTCCGAACGCAGGGGTGTTTTTAGTGGTTTTATGGATCCCAGAAGCGTCCGAATCCTTTTTTTGCTCCCTGCAAAAAGGATCCGCTGTGTCACAGTATCTTTCAGAAAATGTTCAAAGTCTTCTTACACCCCTGTTAATAGCACTACGATAAAATTTGTGAGGGGTCAGAACCTTTTTCTTTCAGAGAAAAAAAGGATCCGGGAAGGAAACCTAACTTGCCCCACAAGCCTGGTGAGGCCAGAACCTGTTTTGCCTCACCCAAAAAGGATCCGGAGTTGGGAAGATCAACTTTCTGGTGGCTTCATACACAACTTTGAGCCCACAAGAGCTCCACATCCTTTTTTAGTGGGGGAAAAGGGTTTCTCTGTTCAAACCCCGGAAATAAATTGACTTTTATATCATTGGAAAAAAGGATTCACTCAGAACGCGCGTTCTGGAACGCGAGTTTTTAAAACGCGCGTTCTGAACGCCCAAACGTACCGAACGAACATGCTAAGATCCATATATATATATAGATAGAGATCCATTTAATATATCCATAATTCATCCATAATATATCCAGAATTCAACCCCATCTCACCTTTCCATCACTTTCGCTCGGGCTCATCGGATTGTCCAAAGAAGGACGTGGAACGGCGCAGGTGGAGCCTCCAGCGACGTGCTGTGGGGGATGTTTTTCTGGATTTGTCCACTGAAAAACCCATGAAATCCTCATTTCTTTTGGGGTGAATTTAAATCATAGGGATTTTTGGGTTAATCTGGTGAATCCTCATTCATGTGATAAAATCCATTTGTTTTTTGTAATCTCCAAAAAGATCATAGGATAAACATCGTAACACGTATGTGGAAAACCCAAGAGTTTTCCTAGGAACATGGTCTAGAAAATGGAAGGTACTCCACATCTATGTTAAATTGCAAACACTTTGGTGAATCGATGCGTCTTGAGTCTTGGGGGATGCCCGCTGGACATATTACTGATGTGGCCCAGAAGATTGAAAATCACTAGGAAAATGAGCAGAAATGGTGATGTGCCGAAATTGGTCGCCCGTCTGCATGGTTTGCTGACGTTTATTGAAGAAAGCAGGGCGATAGTAGATGACACTAGACTCTTATAGATCTTATGGTAACCCAAACAAAAGTGTAGATTATGCTGACTAAAATGCAAACAAGGCTCTCGATTCCTGAAAAACATACAACCGTATCAATCAAACTTGAAAGTGGGCTCATGTCTTTTAATCCATTATGGGACTTTAAAAAAACATGAAGCCAATAGAACTAGCTGTGACTTTTATATGTCTTGGAACCAACAGAGATCAAGGTCTGTCCAAAGAGGGACCATTGTATATATTAACATATTTTTCAAATACACCTGAGTTTGTCTTAAGAGTTCAGGTACTCATGCGCAATGTGTTGCAACAAACACCTTGCGCCCAAAGGGGGTCTCGTGCATACCATGGTGGGACGTGCGAGCTCATGGATCCTGATAATAAATCCCAGTAGATTGGGTAGAAGTCGAGTCGAACCATTTTGCTCATGGGCTAACAAACATAGCTACCATTTATAGTGGATTTTCCCATGAAAAATGGTGATTTTCCATAGCAAAATGTTAGTTTAAACAGAGGGTACATCCCCAAATGTCTGATGGTTGAACGGTTGAACCAGGATTTTTGTGATGGTGAAATCTCCATGAAAGAAACTCATCACCCGCGGTTTTTGAAACATATACCCATTTTCTTTTCCTTATGAATATCCCCATTGCCTGGTCTGATTTTTTCATGATTCATGTTCTCTTCAAGCCCGCACCGCAGCCAGCTGAAGCCCAAGGTACCACATGACCATATGCTAAAACTCATACAAGACCTATGCACCATCGGACCAAAGAAGTACCAGTCCAGTGAGAACCATAACCCCAACAGCGAGGAGCAAGATCACCGTGCCCTCACTCTTTGTGGAGTATCTCGAGAAGGCATCGATGAGCATCTTGCACAGCGTAACCACCTTGGTCCCCGGTCTCAGCAGACCAAAAAAGGCTGATGTGTCTCCAGATCATGCAGGATGGGGCCCCCGTTCGATAGCGTTCAGTTGCCTAAAAAAAGTGGCTGAATTCTATATGGTTTATGGTAGATGTAACGAACGAGGTTTATAAACCAACATTCACATCACAGGGGGGCTCCTGAGAAAATCCCAACGAATATTTCAAGAGTGCTAGTACCTCCTGCATCCGAATGCAATTTCACTACTTAGTGCTTCGAAGAACCCGAAAAATATGAAAGTCGGGATCGGTATCGCATTTGGATTGAGAATCTCTACGCTAATCAAATCATTTGAACAACGGATAGATGTTGAAACCACCAGCCAATACCAGCCAATAACAGTCAGTTCACAATTTCACCCTTCAATATCAAGTGCTATCCCCATATTTGTTGGTGATTTCGCCCAGATTTGCTGGTAACATGCCGCTTTCTGTTTGTTCAACAAACTGCTGCAGCTGAAATCGCAATCTGGTTGGTGGTTGACCTACCCCTCTGAAAAATATGAAAGTCAGTTGGGATGATTATTCCCAATATACGGAAAAATAAAAAATGTTCCAAACCACCAACCAGGTTTAATAGGGTTTAATAGGGTTTAATAGGATTTAATTCACCATTTCTTGCAGCTCAAACCACCAATTCTTGCAGCTCAACTTCACCATTCCACTCCGATGAATTGGTGCACGACTTGGTCCGAGGCACCCTGGAGGGTCGCGTCAATGCATGGAGAACGTCCCGTTCCACCATCGAGTTGGCCACCTGGAGTCGTCGTTTTGCCCCCTTTTGTTCGTTTGTTAAGTTGCTTTATGAAGCCAATAGCCGGGGCTGATGGATGTTTATGGGTATATCTATACAATGTGAGGCCCCCAAGATATATAGCTAAGTTGGTTTAGAACTCCAATAACTATGGTTTATGGTACTTATAACTATAGTTACTGGGGCTTATAAACCAACTTATAACTGGGGGGCCTCACATTGTAGTATATACTGTTCTATAGCGTTACTATGGTTGAGAAAGCAGCGTACAACGGGTGTAGCACCTTGTAAGATTTTTCATCTCCGATTACCATGGCAAATATGGATCCATATCTTGCTTTAACAATGGTGAAATATGTGTAAATTAACCTTCTCTGTCAGACTTTCAATATTGAAGAGTTGGGTTGACAAGGATTTATGCGACTCTGCAGTAAATCAACTGAGACCACAAAATGCAGATATTTTCACTTTAGGCACTTAATGAAGATATTAGTAGTTATATGAACTTATCATAGAAGTGATTTTTCCTTATTTTCACTAATTTTCACTTATTTGGCTTATTTTTTTAAGATTTTCAATGAGAAATTTTGATTATAGACAATTCCATTTTGTTAGATATGTTTTTTGTTTCCAATACATTTTTTTTCATGATGATTATTGTTCTTTTGAGGGTTTATCCTGTTCAGGAGTTATCCTTTTCAGGAATTATCCTTTTCAGGAACT
>Ga0126342_10010247_pt1 | contig 16763 bp, 8 predicted proteins | sample Cyp1metagenome_FD_92528 | JGI IMG/M metagenome (GOLD analysis project Ga0126342, IMG submission 92528) | Coral microbial communities from Lord Howe Island, Old Settlement Bay, Australia - Cyphastrea 1 metagenome | ecosystem: Host-associated > Invertebrates > Cnidaria > Coral ... | reverse complement strand
TTGAAATCAATTGAAAGTAAATTGAAATCAATTGAAAGTAAATTGAAATCAATTCAAAATAAATTGAAATCAATTGAAAGTAAATTGAAATCAATTTAAATCTATCATTTTTTTTGATTTTACCGTATTCTGTACCCGGTAATTTGTTTTTTCCACACTATTCTGTAACCCAAATTTGTTTAGGGGGGAGGGGGGGGGGGCCTCCCCACACTAATCAGTAACCTACATTATGCCTGTTGCCACCTTAGAATGTCAATGCGAATGTCAACCTCAAGCCAATCCTTAAAGCCACTTGAATCACTTGAAACACTTGAGCAGAACAAGGCCTATACGCGGCCTATGCAGCTGTCAATACGATAGTTGAAACCATGTCTCAGGATAGGACAAGTGACAAAGCTGCTACCTTTGCTTTAACTTACTTTCCACAAGCAACAATGGGAGAGACAGAGACTTGACAAGGGACAAGTGCAAGGCCTCAGGTTGGCCTTGAAGTGCGCCCCGCATTTCCGCAGGTTACCCACTTTCACGTCCCATTTGCCAAGTGAGTGAACATTCACGCACAGCAAGCATATCTGCCCAACTGGGTCCCTTTTTCCCCTGGACCATGGCAGAGGATGCCAGCTGTCGCTAGGCTTGGAGTTGTAGGGGCACCGGTCTCTGCTCCAACAGCCACTTCTTCCAGCCCTCAGGCGGGCTCGGTTACTGCAGTCGCATGAAAGATGAAGAGGATAAGCTGACTGCACTGGTGCATGACAGGGATACCAACATGTGTGCAGCACTGCCAACACAACAAAAGGGCGGTCGCAGTTTCCAATACTTGGTAACAGAAATGAGCAGGTTCATTGTTCAAACAGGTCAAACGGAACTCAACATCAAGTGTGACTGTGAGCCAAGCACTACATCCCTTGCAGAAGCAGTTCGAAAAGCTTGCGCTGGCCTGAGAATTGTGGTTCATTTGGAGCCTACACCAGCAGGTGATCACCAGGCTAATGGCGCAGCAGAGGCCATGGTGCATGTTTGCGCACGAAGGCCAACTTGCTTGTTCAGCAAATTGAGGAAGCCACGGGATGCACCAAACCAGTCTAATTATATCATTTAAGTGCATGATGTGGTGGGGAAAAAAACCGTGGAACGAAAACATGAACACACGTATTCATAATCAAATCAGGTTGATCTTGGTTGTTGGTTCGGCCGTCTCCGAAAACATCACAGTCACTTTGGGCGATGAGGTCCATGTGATTCTTGTGGGATCGATTTTTGGCCACGAAGAAGGCCATTCCTCCGAACTTTTGTGCACCGTCATGTGGTCATTCCTGCCATAGTTACCATCCCCAAGTCATCACCATATTTTTATGGCATACCCTCTGGTAAACCTACAAAAAACTATGGACAAGCACCATTTTTGATGGGAAAATCCACTATTTCGACTGGGCCATTTTCAATAGTTTTTTCTATGTTTACCAGGAAGGGTAATATGGTGGTATCAACCATCCCCAGTGTAGGAATGTGGTAGGATCATGGCATCGGGTCCTTAAAATCCCTTGGAAAATCCCCTGGCCCATCACCATGATTCCACTCCCTAGTCGCACCCCTGTGTTTGGTGGTGCAATCACTGATGTTTCACATCCTCATTTTATAAATCCCCCATTCGAGTCATAAGTTGGTTAAAAAAGCCACGGTTTTCACTGTAGACATACCTATCATAGCCTGATTGTTGGACTAGGTACCAACTGAGCTAACAAACGGGGCGCCCACATCAACACATATTGACCCAGCAACTGAGTTGAGTTGAACAACTGGGCTGGGACCCAGCCACAAATCGGGGGCTTACCAAGCTGCGGGATGAACCAAGTCAATTCCAAAATAAACTTGTCATTATACAAAGTGGTGCCCCATAGTTAGCTAAGTTGGTTTATAACTCCAATAACTATGGTTTATAGGTGATATATCTATAGTTAATGGGCTTATAACCAATTTATAACTGGGGGGGCACCACCTTGTACTGGTTGGTGGTTTTGGTAATATTGGTAAATCATCCCATATCATATATCAATACAATTCAATACATGTAAATCATCCCCATTTACCAAGCAATAATATCATGTCATCTGGTTGGTGCTTGGTATACCTACCCCTCTGAAAAATATGAGTTCGCCAGTTGGGATTGTGACATTCCCAACTAAATGGACAAATAAAATTCATGTTCCAAACCACCAACCAGATTATATCATGTCATGTCAGGCATGTTTTTCCCACCAAATAGATAGAAAAGCTGGACACCTTGAAAGCATGGAGTAAACATGAGTACCCTCTGGTAAACTGTCACATAACTATGGAAAATCACAATTTTTAATTGGAAAACTCACTATCTCAATGGCCATGTTCAATAGTTTTTTGCTGGTGAATTACCCATCTAAATCACCAAAACTAGGGTATACCCTCTGGTTATGTCAAAATAGCTATTGAAAATTGCAATTTATTAATAGTTGATTTACCCATTAAAAATTGTGATTTTCAACAGCTATGTTTGTTTACCAGAGGGTAAATGTCCAGAGGGTACTTCCTTATTTGTTCCAGTACAACCCCATCTAAATCCAATTCGTTGATCATTGATCGTTCATCACATTTTCCCGCACCAAATCCCTTGTTTCGCGTGTTAGATCCATGAAAAAATCCCATAATCCCATAATATCACATATATTTTTCATATAAATCCTAGTTTTTTGGTAAATCCTATCAAAGTATAGTTAAATGGTATAGTTAAATGGTTACTAACATACAATTCGTTTCTTGCCATCCCAGTTTGAAGACTATCCATTTTCGATCCGGGAAAAGAACATTTCGCAGGTTTTTGACAGAAGCATGGATTGCCGCAGCTGTCTATCCCAGTTTTGGTTACCCTCTGGTAAGCTAAGGGAACTATGGAACATCACCATTTTGAATGGGAAAATCCACTAAGACTATAAATGGCAATTTTCAATAGCTTTTTGTATGTTTACCAGAGGGTACACCAATAGAAACCATTGGAAAATGGTGATTTCACCGTAGGAAAATGATAAATTGATGAATTTCCATGGGATATCCTAGCTGATTTCCATGGGATTTCATCCCCGGCCCATGGACCGAGCGGCAGCAAAGGTGAGTTCCACTGTAAGAGATGCACCACGCCACCACGCCAGCGCAGCCTAGCCATGGAAAATTATCAGTTTAAGAGGTGCATCATCTATTTCTATGGTGATAGATAGAGGTTTTAATAAGGGTAAACCAACGTAACATAACGAACTGGAAATCTACATGTTTACTAGGTAAATCAGTAGCTATGTGAAAAATCCAGAGGGTAAACCTGGTGAAACATGGATCAACACTGGTGATTCAAGCGACATGATAAACAATGGCGGTTTGAAGTGTGAAATATGGTGGTCTTTCACGAAAAATGGTGAGTGCAATGATGGTGTGAACATCAATTGAACCGATTTTGGGGAATACGTTGGGGCATCCCAATCACGCTAATGCCAGCAGCGTGATGTTTTCTGATCCTACTGCTGACTGCCAATGTTGCACGCGGCAGAATCCAAACTATAGTTACTGGTTGGTGGTATACCTACCCCTCTGAAACATATGAGTTCGTCAGTTGGGATTACTATATATTACTATTCCCAATATATGGAAAAAACAAAAATCATGTTCCAAACCACCAACCAGGTTAGTATGTTTCATAACTATAGTTGACTTTCACTAAAAATATCAAGGTCTAAATCAGTGTTTTTTTTTTGTGCCTTCACAGCTCCAGTTACCCTCCAGTTACAACTCACAGTTTCTTATGGACCAACTGGCCCTAACCGAAATAGATGGTTTACCTATTAATAGCATGGCGGATCTTTCCAGTTCGCAATGTTAATTTACCATAGGGTATGACTGGACACGTGATTTTTTCCCATGAAAAATGGTGATTGTCCATAGTTATTTTGACATAACCAGAGGTTTTTGGGGGTTCAACTATCCTTTTGGTGGTGGATTTCACTGGTCCATCCTAGCCGTATTTTTGGACTGGTACCCCTTTTGGCCTCGTGGTAACAAATTTCTCATGGACTTGATTGGGGTTTTCGTTGGGGACTACAGTGCCCTTTATCTACAAATGATGCTATTTGTTTCGGAGTAATGGGTATATACTATACTACATATTGGTATAATACCCATTTGTATAATAGTAATAATACCAAATTGCATAATACCTTTGTAGTAAATATACCCATCTATCTACTATAGATGCTTCGATAGATGCTTCGAAACCAATAGTAATAATTATAACTGGTAGTTATAATGGGTAAGCCGGGTAAGTTAACTAATAATCTAGAATTATTTCCATTTACTATAAGTCAGTTATAACTGCAATGGGTTCATAATTATAACTGACTTACAACTGGGAAAGGGAAATAATTCTAGATTACATGACATCATCATGACATCTTAGGCATGGGAGTGGAAGACCAGTACAAACCATGGCTAGTTCAGTGACTAATCATGGCCCACCTTTGTTTTTTTTCTCCAGCTCCATTTATGATCCAAGATAGTCAGAGATGTTCCTGAGGAGACTGCTGGGAACCCTCAAACCCTGTCAATCGAACCACTGGGTCCTGATCAGATTTGCCTAATCTACTTCGGAGGCGTAGTTGATGTTATAATCTTCAGAGGACCTTGAAATATCTAAAGAAACACTAATGATAATGAATTGTGATAATAGTAAGTCTATTAATAACATATAATCATATATACGTACTATATTACATAATAATAATATATAATAAAAAAAATAAAATAAATAATTATAATAATGGGTAATAACAATAATAATAACAATAATATATATATATATATAATAAATGCTTTAGTGGATACCCCCAATCAACCAACTTTGATGTCGCGAATCCGAAGAATGCGTACTTTCGCCTGGCCTCAAGTAACCTTTGTAGGAACTGGGAAGCCGAATCTCCTGCGACCGATTCGTCCGGGTTTCGCCAGCGACGAACCACCGACTCACCGGTTGGTTATACCGTATAGGTGGTGCCCCCCGCAGGTATAAAATTACCAACAATGATAGTTTATAACTATAGGATCTATATAGGAACTAGTGGAACAAATAGTTCGATATATCATGACATCAATGTGATATATCTATACCATAAAGCCAACAGTGATTGTAGTTATGTTCGCCAACTTCGCTATTCCCAACTGGGTGGGGCACCACCTTGTAGGGGCACCACCAAGGGGTCCCCCACCGTGTATTGGGATCAACATCCATGAGCTCAGGATCCCCACACAGCAATGTCATAGGATACCAGGTGAAAGCAGAGGAAAATCATAGGAAAATGATGTTTGTTGCTTTGTGAACCTCAGGAAGTATTGTTCTATTCCCCCTAATGAATCATAGCCAAGCAAATAAGTAGTATTGGTTTGTTATAAGTTGTTACTGTGTATTCCCCATAAACCATAGAATTCATAGAGTTAAAAGTAAACTTAGCTATCCAGGGACCCACACTTTGTACAATCCACTTGCTAGTCATTTAGCCAACCATGGCCCAATCTATGTGGAATTCTTCATCGCTTAACTCAAGAGGTTTTAAAGCGAAAATCTGCAGGAGATCATGGCTCTTTCTTCGTCCCAACACAAGGGTTCCTTGCAGATGTTGGATTGACAGAATCTGTTTAAGGTTGGTGAACCAACCTTGAACAAAACGCGAAAACAGCAATGAACTTTCGCTTGGCTTGAATGGCTCAAAGTATGTTTGGTCTTCCAGATCTGGGCATTCAATGATAAAGGTGTTAACATGCTTGAACCAAACATGTTCTGACTGTGCGAATGCTTACAAACCATCCACAAGTAAGGGAGTTGGCGTTTTTAAATCGCCTTGAGACGTAATTTAGGAGCAAAACCATTTCAATTCAAGATCTTAATGTTCCAAATCCGTTGCTGGCACGGACCCATTTCCATAGCACCTGGAGGCACTGGCTTGATTCATACCAGACTAGATGACTGGATAGCTTGGAGTTGCGATAAATGGTCCCATGATTAAAATGAACCAAGCAAAATCATCGATTCCCATTTTTTTGATGAAGCACAAACCAGAGTACCAAAATATTTTTTTGAGACATGTCTGCCATGTTTTTTTGTGCGTTTTTGTTGGGGAAAACGGTTTTTGCAGTTGGTGGCGAATCCCAGGATCCACCACCGTTTCGTGACCAAAAGCTTAGCAAATCTCCGTTTCAGATACCCTCTGGCAATGACTAAGAGTTTGCTATTGAAATTGACCATAGAAAAAGTGGATTTTACCATGAAACATGGTGATTTTCCATAGTTATTGGTAATGACTAAGAGTTTGCTATTGAAATTGGCCATAGAAACTGTCAACCCTGGATTAATAAACCCCGTTTACGGCATCCCTAGGCTGTTTCATTGGGAGGGTACCATGACTAAGTATTAGATGAAATGACTAGTGGAGGAGTACCCCTCTAATTAATCAACCATGGTTTATTAATCCGGGGTTGGCATTAGTTCGTTGATTGACCTGTTAAACATGGTGCAAGCACCATCGGCGACTCAGCCCCCGCCTTGGAAGATGGCAAGCGGAAGAAGGACATGACTTTGGACCAACTTCCAGAGCGATCTTCCTTCGCCGATGCAGTTAGCGTTCAAACCAATTCCCTGATAGAAATTGACTGGTTTATTTCCCATATGCTCCATGTATGGAAGATTTACCAACATTTATATACCGCATAAATGAGCCAAATGTAGGTAAATATACTATACATGGAGCATCTGGGGTTGATGAGGGTAGCAAGAATATATAGTTCATGAGAATGTACTAGTTAACTGCACTATCCAACTGCAAATAATAGGATTGACCCGGATTTAGATTCTTGTCCGTAGGGGTTAACCGCAAAATAGTGCAACATAGTGCAACGCAACCCCTGGCGGATGTTGGTCACAAAGCTCACTTGGAAACAAAGTCCACCTATCAAAGTCGATTGGCATGGGATCATCATCTAAGACATGCTGGGATTTAGCCATGAATTTTGGATTTTTAGTGGTTTATTGGTGGTCAATCCTACTGTTGGAGCCCTTGAATGCAGCTATCTTTATTGCTATTGCTTATGTTTACAGTATTCCATAAATTTTATATAAATGGAATGACTTACTGACTAACAATGACTAACAAATAACTGGCATTTCGGGCCATAACTGTGGAAATGGTGAAACCACCAGTGCGCTAAAAGAAAAACACACGAGATCCCACACCTTGAAACCATTGCAATAACATGGAAACCAAATGGGACTGGGAGATGCAACTTGGTCATCAAATGCTCGGTTCCAAAAAGCTCGCTCCGAGGAATTCTGGAATCCTTGTTCCCGAGGTAAATCTCCTTTTTTTTTAAATGAGTTGGACCACAATGTTTCCAATTTGCTTTGTTTCCCCAGGCTTTCTGGGCTTGCACTCTGACGATGGGTATATAGATGTCTTCATGTTATTTTTCTCAGTGAGTAAATGCCCGTTACTCATTTTTCAGGGTTGGATCCCCATGTGTCTTTACATTCACTGTCCATTGTCCATGTCAAAATGTGGATCGGATTGAATATTCTTGTTAAATGCAAATACTACACGTACGTTAGACCAAGAAACAAACACACACACTACGTATGTGTAGATCTCTATCTCTATATATGCGTACTTCTCAAAATAAGGAGGCCCGCTGGTGAAGTTTGAGTTGGGGTATGATTCGGACAAGTCGAACCTCACACCTCTTCATAAATGTGCACCCCTTAAAAAAATAATGACCCATATAATTATACAATATTTATTTATCCTATTTCATCCACGAAAAACTATATACTACTAATTGCTACAAAGACACACCAATTTCCATTGTTTTCTCTTACGTTTTCCAGGAGTTTGTGACCGGCAACCACCCTGAAATTCTGCCGCGCTCCAGGACCAAGTAGTGGTTGCCACTAGTGGCTTCCGCCAGCTCTCGTGGCGTGGCGCGGGAACTTTTGACCTTGGGGCCCAGCAGCCCGGCACGCCGAAACGTTGGTGCCACGGATCCGAAATGCTGACACCCGGCCTGGTCAACATAGAAAAAACAAACTGGAAAATGGCCATAGAAATAGTGGATTTAGCCATGAAACATGGTGATTTTCCAGTGCGTTATGTAAACGTTTACCAAAGGGTAAAACATAGCACCACAATATGGTGATATAAATTGATAGAATAGTTATCGGCAAGAATCCGGATACAGTTGGCCTGCCAAACTTGGGATTGATGTGTGACTAATGTTGGCTAAGCTAATAATGTTGGCTAAGCTGGCAAACATAAGTCCAACAACTGTCCAGTTTATGGTAGATATATCAAACTAGTTACTGAGGGTAACATAAACCAACAAACACGGGGTGCATCACCCTGCGGCTTTGTCAAAAACATTCAAAAACCCTAGGGGAATACACCATCTGCGGTCATTTCATCGAAGCATGACACAACCAGAAGGATATCCCTTGGGGTCAACGTCAACCCCAGCATCTGTAAAGACGGAGGTCCAGAGTGTGCCATCATGGTGAATTCGAAATGGAGGTATGGATGGAAAACATCATCTATAAATGGTACATGCAGTTATGGCCATTTATTAGTTATAAGTACTTATAACCCCATTTATAGAATGTATAATCCCATTTATAACCAGTTATAACTGGTAAATGGCCATAACTGTGTTCAATATAGAGATGATATGTATTCTGGTTGGTGGTTTTAACATGCTTTAACCCCTCTGAAAAATATGAGTCAGTTGGGATGATTATTCCCAATATATGAAAAACAGATGTTCCAAACCACCATCCAGTATTATTTATACACACATACATATAATGTATAATATATATATATATATCTGTGCGTGTGTCAAATTGGGGTACGTCTTGCATTTTGTTGCGTGATGTTGCGTTGAAATATGCGACAAAGGAAGTGACACGAAGAAGGATTTACCACCCCAAATCCTCCGTTGATGTTGCCGAACTACCCATGGATTGATGCCACCCAGTTGTGGTGTACACCCCCCAGTAACATCCATTACAGACACTAGTTCACCATATCTACCACAAAACCAACAGTCATTATGGGCTTACACTAGTAACTTAGTGATTGCAAACTGGGAAATCACCTTGTAGCTAAGATCAAAGTACTAAATTATCTACCTAATCGTTTCCCAGTTCATGTCATGGGAATATCCATTAATTATTGGCTAAATCCCCATAACTTGATTTATACCCCCATGAAATATCCCTATTCTTGTTGGTGAAAGATGGTGAAACGTTGTTAGGGTTTCCTTAGATTCTAAGTTTAATTACGGTAAGGATATGTGATACCTCTAGCAACAGTTAATAGCCTTAACTTGGTCAGTTTATATCCCCATGAAACAAATCCCAAACAAAATCATCTAAAGATGACCCAGATACCCATCCAGTCGGGGGAATCCGAAAGGTTTCCCCATCGCGGTGACCAAGTGACCAAAGCCTCGTCTTGAGGCCAGTCAGAAAGCACTAACTTCTCATAGGACCTCGATTGGTCAAGAAAAATGCTCATTGAACTACAAGAAAGTCATGAAACATGGTGGGTTTTGCCACACAAAAAAATATACAAACAATGTGTTTGTTCTTGTTCAACCATCAACATTTGGATCTTTACACATCAAATCAGCCAGAATTAGTAGGAATCAAGTCATTAATTTGGCACTGTGACTTCACCAAACTCGGTCATGTGGGTATGAGTCAAAATTGGATAGCCTGAACATAGGATCAACGGCCATTTCAGGAACCTAAATTGGAGGTACCTACCATATATAAGGCCTATGTAAGGCCTATGTAAGGCCTAAATTTCAGGGAATATCGCCACAAAATATGGCCAAACATATGGTACTAACGTACCTCTATTTTAGGATCCTGAAGATCTCCCATTGAATACATGTCAATACTCAAAATCACACGGGAAATCCCTGGGTCAAAAAAAACTTTTGACCAATGCCCACTAAACTATAAGGAGTGATGAAACATGGCAGTTTATCGCCCGAAAACCACAGGTTTCAAAAAAAAACATCAAAAATTGGATTGTTCAGCAAAAGGTGATGAAGCACCATTTGCTGATAAAATATGGTAAAATCACATTATATAAATCCCCATGAAATTCTTCCCTTAACTCCGCATTTTTCACTCCCACCACGTGTTCCTAGCTGGGTGCACCCAGCTCTTCTTGCATCCTGCGCACGTCTCCCAAGTGCACCATAGCTACATCCTGTGCAGCTGCTGAGAGGATCATCCCACAAATCACGTGTCTTTTTCAAATGGATGATAACCCAAATAATATATTATTCCATTTAGTTTTCCATTTAGTTCGTGGGAAAAGGATCATTCATTTATCTATAATGGTCATATTTCATCTATTTTCCCAATGATGACCCAAATAAAAGAAATGGATTCCATCTGTAACTTTCTATAACTTACTGATCGTAAGTTCTCCAAGTGGCTTGTTCCATCTCTAAATGGATGAACCTTCGATGGTCATAAAAATCACTTAGATCCCTCAGTGGGAAGATCCCGCGCCGGATTTTTCGATGGCTGAAACCAAACGAGTGGCGACGTCCGACAGTGGTTGGTTTTACTGACGACAGTTGAGTCGCCCAATGAAAGGTGGAAATCTCCACACTTCGGAATCAACAAGTTTGGAATCAACATACCCTGGAGATAATCTTTAGGAATATGGCTTTTATATGGGAATAATACGGTTTTATATGGAATAATAATGGATATAAATGGGTTTATAATGATATATACCCTCCAGTAAATTAACAGTTCGACCCTGGCAGTCATCGGGGTTGGAAGATTAATGAAACCATGAAAAAAAATAGTGATTTTCAGGGTCCAACTGTTTATTTATCAGAGGGTCAGTGGAATTCCTAGTTTGTAGTCTCCAACTTGTTGATTCCAAATGATTTGGACATGACATGTTGGAATCTACAATTTGTTGGACCTCCACTTCCTGACGAGTTTGAAATCTCCACAATCGACGACCTTGTCATTTCCAAATTCAAATGTCTGCGTCTCTCATCACCAATCAATGAATATATCAAAACAAGCAAAAGACTCCAACCATTAATTGGATGCATTAATATATTAATATCTTAAAAATATCAAACTCCACCTCATCACCAACCATTAATATATTAATATATCAAAGCTGAATTTGGAGCAGTTGGGGATGCATCAACATGACATCCAAATTGGATTTCCGATTCCCCCAACCATCCCCAGCTGGTTAGTCTGTGTTCCCATCTGCCAAGTAATGAACCACTACGTCACTACGTATTACTAGGACTCCTAAATTAAACATGGAATCTGGTTGGTGGTTGGTATAACTACCCCTCTGAAAAATGATGGAGTTCGTCAGTTGGGATGATGACATTCCCAATCTATGGAAAAATGAAAAATGTTCCAAACCACCAACCAGGAATCCATATTCATGGCCACAACCAAGTTCAAAACAACATCTTCCGGATATGTCCAGACCCCATAAGCTTTGTAACTTTAAAATACAGTATATTGGTTTCATCCTCTAGGCTGATTGCATAGTTCATCCCTAACCCCACCTGCTAAACTTGGGCTTTTAATTACCATTGACCAAGGCCACCATAGATATCTTCTAGGGCCTTCCGAACTGGAAACCCATGATTCTCCCAGCTACGAGTATCGGAGGATCGCCAAAAAAACAAGGTAAGGCTATTGGTTCCACTCTGGTTGATTGACACCGTTTGCCATAATCAACCAATAATCTCCGTTAAACTGCAATATCCAGTGAACCCCGTATGCCCAATCATAATCAATCACCAGGGGCTTTGGGTTATACACAAATGTTGATAGGAAAATAACAACAGGAACAGGAACTACCCTTGATCATTTGACGTATGAAACACGGCCCATGTGTAGATGATTTACTTATTACCCTCTGGTAAACCGACAAAAAATTATGGAAAATCACAATGTTTAATGGGTAAATCAGCCATAAATGGCCATTTTCAATAGCTTTTTGTATGTGTACCAGAGGGTAAACAATTGTGATTGTTCATAGCAATGTTAAATCAGATGGAAAATCCCCGTTCATATCTCCATATTTTGCTTGGTGAAATCCCCATTTCAATCATCAGAATCCTCAGAAAATCCAATAAAAAAAACTTCCATATTCACAATTACACTCTGGTTATTTACGCTATGGAACATAGCCCATTTATCATTTATAGTTTCTGATGATTTACAATGTGGCCCCCCCCAGTTATAAGTTGGTTTATAAGAGCCAGTAACTATACTGTAGTTATAAATACCATAAACCATATTTATTGGACAAATTTGGGGCCTCACATTGTACCTATTGAAACATGTTCGATTTCGGCGAAGTTGAATAACCAAAGGGTGTTTTTTTAGGGGTAGCTATGTTAGATTCCAAAAGGTTCACCCAATTCCAGTGCTGGTGAGTAGATAATCTACCAAAAGACTAAAGGAATCTAAAGGACTTTTTTAGTGGATTTACCCATTGAAAATGGTGATTTTCCAAAGTTAGGATGGATCATTATGATGAATAGCTGGTTGGTGGTGCAATTTCACCATCTTCCAACCAGAATCTAAAGGGTTTTTTAGTACCTCTAAGATTGACCTACCTAGAATCAAACCTCATCATCCATCCTTGTATGAAAATGGATTGATTCCCGATGACATTAAGTCATGAGGACGTACAGTGTACGAGGTCCACCTCATCTCCATCGATCTCAACAACCCACTTCCGCTCATCTCGCAAGTGGACTCGGGCTGCTCTGCACAGGGAGGGCGCATTCGGCCGCAAGAAGGTCACCTCATCCATAGCCCTAGCAATAGGAGCATCTGTTGTTCTGTCAGAGGAAAACTTGCACCACTTTTGAGTGGAGACGCAGCCCAATGACATGATCCCATTAATATCATTGATATCCCATTAAGTATAGATTAATCTCAATAATTAATGATATCAAATGGGATAATAATCCATTCATATTCCCATTCATATATAATATCCCATATAGAAGTTCGGATGCATCCATTGTGCTTGCCACTGGGGCCATTGGGAGCCAGCCATCCCATTGAGTTCTACAAGGTGGTGCCGCCCCCCAGTAATATATTGGTGAAATAAGCCCATGAACTAGAGATATATCACCTATATATTCACCAACAAAAACCTTGGAGTTATGTGAACCCCAACTTAGCATAACTTAGCTATCGAACGGGGGCACAACCCTCCAGTGAATTAAGATAGACCCTGGCAGATAGGGGTTGGTTTATAGCCCCCTTTAAGTATAGTTATATCTACCATAAACCCAAATTATTGAAACTATAACCAACTTAGCTAACTATGGGGCACCACCTTGTATGGAATCCACCCGGCCTTGTTCCAAAGCACCGTTTGATGAAACTCATCGAAGGTCGTTCGTTCACTGCGACGCCTCGATGTGGAAGTGAAGTCTATGGGCCGAAGTAGGGCGATATAACGAACTACTTCATGGGGTGAAGCTACCCTCTGGTTATGTCAAAATATCTATTGAAAATGGAAATTTATAGTGGATTTACCCATTAAAAATGGTTCTGTTCCATAGTTTTTTGTATGTCTACCAGAGGGTAAACCGGTAAACCAACCAAAAACTGCTGGGCCTCAGCTTGTAGCTACAAGTGGTAGCTGTGCAAACGAGCAAAATCGTGACTTAACATGACTGAACCTGGAAAAGACATGGTAACTTGTGATTACATACTGTGGATGGAAGAAATCCTGCACCACCAAAAGGATGGTTGAAACCCTTAAAAAAATGGGGTAAACCACTTATCAACTGGTGCAGGATTTCGCAACCATCCGCAGTATGACGTTATCAAGAACCTATATATGTGGAAAAACAATGGACTTAAACCGACTTGCCTGGAACTTCACATGGTGCTAACGTTGGGGCCCCGATGTTTATCCACTCCTTTGATGGGGATTTAATAAGCAACAGATAGGAATTAGCCAGACAACGTTGGGATTTTTCTATGAGATGAATCTTAGCTGACTAGGTTTCTAAGCGTTACATCACTGTTGAACTGGCTTTGCGGTAGATCAAACCAGTCATCCAGGGGGCAACAGAAACCAAGAAACTGAACTGGCAGCACCTGCACAAGAACCTTGAGGTTTTAGCCATCCAAGGTGGAGCAAATGGAGGATCATCCCACGACTCGATTTAGTGGATTTACCTATTAAACAAGTGGATTTACCTATTAAAAATGGTGATATTCCATAGTTATGATTCATGATGGATAATTATGATGGATAATTATGATGGATAACTGGTTGGTGGTATACCTACTCCTCTGAAAAATGATGGAGTTCGTCATTGGGTTGTGGATGACATCCCATATATGAAATGGAAAATAAAAACATGTTTGAAACCACCAACCAGTAGTGGTCAATATCTGAAGGTCAACTTAGTATGTCTGTGTTTGGTAGTTCCATAGTTTTCATACCCATATTATCCATGTATGTATATATATATATAGATATAGATGGTAACCATTAATAGTGGCTTATCCAATAGTTTTTTCGTTCCTCCATTGATACATGGGAGTCACTTAGTCGGATGATCCTCCAAGTATACCCCATTACCAAGAGGGTCTCTCGGTCATGTGGTTTGCACCGAATGCTAGACCTCTTTTTGGGTATGGTGGGTAATTTTTTTTTCATACTCTCAATAAGGGAAAAAATAAACATTGGTTGGAGTATACAAACCAACATGTTTTTTCTACTTCATTTTTCTCGAAGGTGCTTCCGAGTGCTTCCTATGGGAGTGTTGGTCGGCAAACTACACATATCTATGTCGGCGTCTTCGTCGAGCTTGCCGCCGTGGGGATGCACACTAGCAAAGGCGGTGCGAGTTTTTAGTGAGATCTTCAGAACTGGTATGCATATGAAACCAGTGGCATGACAAGACAGCCTCAGCCGACAGGTGACCCAGGTGGTCAGTGAGCATCTTGTCGATGCATCAGGACTGCCGTGGCGGTGGTGACAGAGATCATACCGCTGCCAGGTCTACGTGATCATCTGCTTTTACCACGTCGTTGCCGACCAGATCTGCACGTCCTTGCACTTGCCTGTGGCGAAAGCTTCAGCTCACTCAGCAGCAAACCGAAAACACACTATGTATTTTGATGCGTTCCAATCAAAACGTGGGCAATCAAATTATTAGCCAGCTAAATGTAGGATATACCTCAGTCATACAAGGGTTATCAACGATGGCATCACCAAGTGCAAAGTGGAAGGGCTAGTTCCACAATTTATATAGAGTATCGAGGTCATATCGCCCCTTCATTTGCAGCCAGCCAAAAGGTGACCTCCGCTGAGCCAGGTGGGATCTTGAAAAAGTTGAAGATTGCCCAAGAATGTCTCGACGGGGCGCCACGTTTCAAGTCCATCTTGATTCCTTTCGAGTACCCAAAGTTCAGGTTGTCGCGACGTCATGCGGTATACGTGATCTTTTCCACATATATAGTGTGAACTGTAACAGCTTGAGGCACAGTTCGGGCGGTCCGAGGAATGCAAGAAACCGACGAAGAGCAGTATCATTCCTTTGCTCTCACTGCTTCTTCCTGCAGTTTTTCTCACAGCTTCTTCCTCTGCACCTGTTGCCCTTTCTGGTCACATCACGAAAAGGCAGCTGATACCCAGAGTTTGGCCAACATGTTCGCCCGTTGTCATGAGCATCTTATGGGGACTTCATATTCAAAGAAGGCCTAGTGGTCAAAGTTGGGTATCCCAGACACAAACGGACACTGCATTGACCCAGTGAACGATGTGAATGTGCCTCTTTGGTTGGTTAATTAAAGGACCGGATAACCCTACAAGTCAACTTCTTCCAAAAATGAGCACCAAATGTTGTAGCAGGGACGGGGAAGGAAGGAAAGACAAAGGAGTTGTGCGTGATTAAGTGCTATGTGAAAGATTGTGTGTGACGAAGAAAGATCATGTGTGTGTGACAGAGTTGTGTGCGAAAGATGGTGTGTGTGTGACAGAGTTGTGTGAAAGATGGTGTGTGTGTGTGTGAAAGTGATGTGTGTGTGAAAGTGATGTGTGTGTTTGTCACGAAAGAAAGATCATGTGTGCCACCTCTGCCACGCAGAGTGCGACCAAAACCGATTGAAGCGCGCCACCCAGTGCCATAAGTGCCACACCTGCCTCGCAAAACGAAGGTAGATGTCGCCAAGTGCCGCGCCTGCCACGTGAAACAAAGGTGGATGTCGCCAAGTGCCACGCCTGCCACGCAAAGTGCCGCGGCGTCACCAGCGTCACCCCTGACCAAAACCGACCCAAGCGCGCCATCCAGTGCCACAAGTGCCACGCCTGCCACGCAAAACGAAGGTAGATGTCGACGTGAAACGAAGGTGGATGTCGCCAAGTGCCACGCCTGCCACGCAAAGTGCCGCGGCGTCACCAGCGTCACCCGCAACCAAAACCGACGCGCCACACTAGTGCTATAAGTGCCACGCCTGCCACGCAAAACGAAGGTAGATGTCGCCAAGTGCCGCGCCTGCCACGTGAAACGAAGGTGGATGTCGCCAAGTGCCACGCCTGCCACGCAAAGTGCCGCGGCGTCACCGGCGTCACCCGTGACCAAAACCGACCCAAGCGCGC
>Ga0126342_10010246_pt1 | contig 16763 bp, 23 predicted proteins | sample Cyp1metagenome_FD_92528 | JGI IMG/M metagenome (GOLD analysis project Ga0126342, IMG submission 92528) | Coral microbial communities from Lord Howe Island, Old Settlement Bay, Australia - Cyphastrea 1 metagenome | ecosystem: Host-associated > Invertebrates > Cnidaria > Coral ... | reverse complement strand
GTATGTAGGTATGTAGGTATGTAGGTATGTAGGTATGTAGGTATGTAGGTATGTAGGTATGTAGGTATGTAGGTATGTAGGTATGTAGGTATGTAGGTATGTATGTATGTATGTATGTATATACATATGTGTGTATATTGTGCACATTGACATATATAAATGTTGATAAAGTATTATGTGAGTATCATGTTATGTCATATCAATATGCTATACTGTACTACATCAAATCACATCATGTCATATCATATCAAATCATATCATATCGGATTATACTGTACTATATTGCATTGCAATATATTGTGTAATGCTACATTATATGAAGTTATATATAGTATGTTATACTGTATAGTTATACTATATTATACTATACGATATCATATTATGTTATGTGATATTCTACTATATGACTACAACATATACTATACTAAATTATTATCTATTACTTATTATGATGCAGGTCTACTCTTATTCATTGTGCTTGTGCTTGAATCCCCTGCTAGATGATCCCCAAATTGGACCTCGAATTGCACCACCCTGCTTCCTGAAAATTAACTGTGTTGAGACAGCCGGATTGCGCTTTCAAATCCATGACCAGCAAATGGATTTGAGAATTGACAAATTGGAGTGGCAAACTACAAGTTATCCCAGTCGTTATCTCCCAGTTCAATAGATCCAACATGATCCAGCATGATCCTCCAGGCCAGTGACAGAGTGACCGTCAGTTTCCCCCGTGGTTTAATGTACCCTCTGGTCAAAGTTTAATGCCCAAAACAGATCAAAATGGTTACAATCTGAACTGCCAAACGCCTTCATCTTTTTTGGCTATTCCAAGCACTCAATGACGAACGCACTTGTTAAAATATACTTGAACCCATTTTTTCTTGGTAACACTACTACCATTCCCTCATTCTGGACCCGCCGGGGCACGATAAGCCTAGGCAGAAAACGCCAAAGATCTATAAAGCCCTCGGTCTCCTCGTCTGCAGCTTTGACCAAGAAACATGGCAATTTCACCATTCCCATATGCTAAGTTTGGGGAATATTTGAGAAATATTCCTCCCACATATCCTAATTTCTCCACATGTGGGTATATAACTTCAAAGATACATGCTGGTAGATATTCCATACATGGAGCATTGTGGATTCTGCGGGGATGATGATTCCCACCAATATAGATGTGAACTACGGATCCTCTGCGCTTTGATTTTCATTGGATGGTTAACATGGCCTGGTGTTTGATGGTTTTTGGACACCCATGCAGTCCTCACAACCCCTGTGAGAATCCAATGTGAATCGTCTATCAATTCGCAGGCCCGTCAGCGGCAAAAACCTCCCATTCTCTCCCCTGTGGTTTGGTCAAATGCCCAGCCCCCGCAGCTGTACATGGCTATCTCTCCAACTTGGGAAATTACCAAAAAAAACATGGTTTGATGCCCAACCTCCATTTCCCGCTTGTTAAATCGCCAGGATTTTATTTTTTTTCTTTGATGCCACCACTTTTTCCACCCAACTCATTGGAGCAGCGTCAAAAACACTTCTGGCTAATAAAGATGCCCCAGGGAGGATGACACTCCCTATAATCTGTAACACAGTGCACAGCATAGTAATCAACATCCTCTGGGGAGTGTCATCAATGGCCTTTTCAGTAGTCACCATAGTAATTCATGATGGCTAAGATGATAACCATAGTTTGTTTAAAAAAAAAACATGATGTATCAGCTATATGGATCATGATTAATTAATGATCAACCGTGTTCGTTATTAGCCATTGATGTTACCATCTGGTTATTTAACATAGCCATAGAAAATCATAGGTAAACCATCTATTTCTATGGGCCATCTATACCATGGCTATGTTAAATAACCAGAGGGTAAATAGAAATCCAATGGATAGTGAACCATAAAAATCACTCACGAATCATCCCCACAATTTGGCACCTTCCGGGTCACAGGGCTTGCAGGACTCATTGGTGACGTTGGATCATAGGTGGTAGTGGTCAAATCCTGATTTGCGTGGCAACCCGAAAAAAAAAGGCTTCTACAAGTCAAGATGATGTATATATATAGCATGTATATATATATATATGCTACACCCCCAAAAGCTAAACATGCACCAACAAAAACACTGTAAATAACATTGAACATGTTATGATGGTAGTGTTTTTGGATAGACATGTTATCATGTATGTAACTACATTATCTATGAGATACATATTGCTACAGAAATATACATATTGTGTAGTCATATTTGATACAATATGAATATATACGTATACAATCATTTCTATACCTAGATTAAATGATAAACTGCTCATCTTCCTGCATATCATGTTTTCCTGCATATCATGTATTATCTAATGTGGTAGCCCAGCATAAAACCAATACTGGATGACAGAAGTCACAGATCTTGATGAATGCCCAGCCATACGAAATCAGCCCCGACATGAACCAAATGGATTTGGGTCCTTTTATGCAAATACCAAATGCCCAAATGGTAGACTAACATCAAGCATACTCAACGCATATACAGTAACTAGAATGGACGTAGAAAATCAATGACCACTAATATGTATATTTTGTATGTATGCATATGTATCTATATATAATATATATTATATTCATGCCCCCAAATACATCAAACAAAGCCTGTTATTGTGATCTTGATGGTATTCTTAAGGTTCTATTTCGATTGCCCTGGGCCCTGGACCCATACGTGACATCACAGATTACAGTAGATTGAAGTCACAAAGATTGAAAACAGCCCAAATCTTGAAGTGGTACATTATTATTGATTGAATGGTTGATTGAATGTGGTACAGTATTATAGTTGACTGCTTAATCACCCATTATTATGTGAGTATTACATAAAGGCTGATTGAATGGTTGAAACACCGCGCTGAAACATACCCGCTGAAAGCGTCTTTTCTTCCAGCAGTGCAAACCCACATCTCTAGAGACTGATGGTGAACATGGGGTTACATTTAATTACCGGTTTTGAATGGGGGTTGTTATCATTCAATTGTGAGTGTGTCTCAAAATGGGAAATACCACCAATTTATTGTCATTTTAATAGGGCAAATTCTGTAGACCATCAAAGTTGGGAACACCCTGTTTTCAAACAAACCCATTTAGGAACCCTGCTCACCTGCTCTTGACCAACTTGCAACAACATTTGTGGCATATACGTCAAAAAAACAACGTAATTATACGTACCCTCTGGTAAACTAACATAACTATGGAAAGATCCACCATTTTTCATGGGAAAGGTCACTATTTCTATGGCCATTTTCAATAGCTATGTCAGCTATTACCAGAGGGTAATTCCCAGAAGTGTATGCAAAATCGCAGCCATGGCGCCATCTGAACCATGACGGCCCAGATCATATCCACCAAGACCTCAGGCTGAATCGCCCCGATGTCGATCCGCCATTTTCAACGGGTCCCCCGGCCACGGAAACCCACCAGAAACCCACCAGCCAGGCAACAATGGCTGTACAACATCGACACACGCCCTGCAACGGGGCTAGAAGTCCCCGCAATGGGAGATTATCGAGCTAGCATGAGCTACCCTCTGGCAAACTAACATAGCTATTGAAAATGGTGATTTATAGTGGATTTTCCCATTAAAAATGGTGATTTTCCATAGCTATGTTAGTTTACCAGAGGGTAGCCATGCTTGATGAAACAGGAGGGTAGTGAATGTCTGGTTTTCGAAATTCAGACAGACTCCAAACTCAGTGCTCATAAAAAAGGACACAACTTTCCGGTAATAACCTCAACTTGAACCATTCGCAGCTAGCCATACCACACACATTCAGGAGTCACTCAAGAGTGGTTCTTCAGCATTCATCTGGGCAAATTACTGTAGATCCCAGATCGGGGGAAAACATGGAACACATAATAACGGTATGATATGATCAACAAACCATCATGATATGTGTGAAGTCGTTGTGAGGTCGACAATTCATCTGCTGGTTTCAACAAATCTTCAACCCCCAAACGATATGAGTCAGTCGGGATTATCATCATGGGGACCATGCAGAATTCGAAACAACTGGGATGATACTTTCAATTGGCTATTATGTTTTAATACGCTTGAGGATGATAGTGGGATAATAACCCCAAGAATCGACCAAGACATAATAATACGCACCATCGGCTATCATTATCATTATTCTGGGCAAATTGGCATGAAATTTACCTACCTGAAAAGTGTGGCCACACCCCTATACACCTACATATCACAATCAACAACTACCATGTTTGATGCTTAAGAAACCATTCTTGATATTTTTCACAGTTAAGTCACCATCGTTCATAGTTAAATTCATTGTTCATGCTAAAGTCCGCATTTTTCATAGTTTGAATTGCCTATTCTTGGATTTGCTTGAAGAACCAAAAAACATATTTTTTGTTAGATATATATAATATACGTAATATAACATACTCCCTCAATCGATTTCCCAATGAACCTCCTGGATCTTTTTTCGCCAAATCATCAGCAACTGGTATTTTTGAGCAACGACATAGATTCGACAGTGGATATATCATAGAGCCATAAGCCATAAGTGAAAAAAGTTGGAGAATTTTTACACCCCCCGCGCACACCCTCCGCGCCTCCAGGAACTGAAAATAGAAAATCAGCTCCGCGGCCATGCACTTCACATCACCCTCCTGGCCGGCGGGGGGTGGATGGGAATCTATGGGATGGTCATGGGGATTCCGGGACGATCCAAGAGGCATTTGGGGATATCCCATGGGACAATCATGGGATAGACTGGGAAATATCATGAATTATCATGTCTATATATATATATGTATATATATATGTATGTATATATATATATATATATATATTATATGTATATATATATATAAATATAAGCTGTGGTGTCATCAAACATGGCGAAATCCCCCCAACATAGGAACGTTTCAACATCGGAACATCGATGGGAGAATTTCCAGGGACCTTTGGCTCCCAAAAAAAAATCCCTGGAACTCCTCATGTTGGATCATCTGCCAAGGGTGAACATATGTATATACAATTATATACATATATAAAATCATTTCAATATGTTAATGAAATAAAATACATGTTATAGTAAGTCATGGTACTTCAAGATATTTTGTGAAACCATGGAACAGTAACTATGGATTTAGATACAATCGGATATGGCAATTCTCCATTCTCCAGTGCAATGATCATAGGGATTCCCTTATTGGATCATGATGCTTGCCAATATATTGCTAGTATAACCCCCTCAGATATCTCAAATCACCAACCAACAGATCCAACAGGGGCTTTGAACATTGCGAATTTCTACAGTCCTGCTTAAAAACCACTGACTTCTTGCAGGTTGCCTCAGCATCGGAAGACATCGTAAGTGCGCTTCGCTGGTCGGCTTGACTTCGAGTTGACTCAAGAATTGCAATCCCGCCGTTGATCCCGTCGTTGATCATTATGGTTTGTCTGAAAATTGGGCAGGGCCCCCTGTTACATCAATTTTTAGATTGCACACACCCATATTCCAAAGCGTCGCTTTAGGATATATAGGATATCACCGATTTTGAGACAAAGCCAGCTTAATTTTGAGATCAAAGGTTGAAACCCCCGTCAATCTGGGCAACAAAAATCCCTTCAAACCCATCGAAAGATGCCATAGAAAAGTCAGCCATCTCTCTTCTTGATTGCCAGCCATCCGTCATCATCCTATCGATGAAAGGATCCCAAAACGAACCTCCCATGGTGACTTTTTAATGGTGTCCTAACAGCTTCAGTCTGAGTGCCAAACATGCAGGGTGAACCTGAGAGTTTCGTGCAAGGCCAGTTGGTATCAATGTAGAGTATTGATATAGATATCATATGATACATTAAAGTAACACGGGCCTATCATAGTTAATGTCTACATCATATTAGTAACCCCCCTGAAACATCATTGTAGTCATAAATAAAGTTGAGGCCAAACATACGTTACGTTTGGGGACTCCGAACATTAAGTCTTACCGAACAAACTGCCTAATTGAAAACGCGTACATAATGGATATTTTATCTTTTTAGATTTGCCGAGTTGCCTAATTGCAAGCACATATACATAAGTGCAGTTTTTGGACCCTATTAATATTGCCGGACAAATTGCCAAATTGAACACTAATACATGTTGAGAACGCCTTTGCACTTTAGTATTGCCAAACAAAATTGCCTATTGAAAGCAAATACGTATCATATTGAGAAAGTTTCCATTTGACATTGAAATGTACCCAAAATTGATTTGAAGTTGAACTAGAATTGACTTTTCTTTGGCTTTTTAGGAACGTCCCCAAAATTGGAGCACTGTATTCAGGGCGCTGTCACTAATTTAGTGATTGAGATGGCAAAAGTAATTTATGTCAAAGATCTTCAAAGGGGATTTGGAAAGCGAAGCATTACCACCCGATATTTTCCACTAAAAAACACTTAAAACATTGCTGCCCCCTTTGTGCGAGCGTTGTTTTTTGTATTTTAAATAATGGATTTAGAGATCGATCAATTCAGATCGGGATTTTGAGATTTCAGTGGTTGCTTTGAAGGGGAGACGGATATTGAAGTAATTTACTTTCAAGGGGATTTAGAATGCAAAGTTTGACCACTGAACATTTTCCACTAAAAAACAGTTACTCTATTTAGGGGGGTCAAAAGATTGCTTTTTATCTTGGTTCCGAGGTGGTTCATGGCTAACCCCCTTTGCGCAATGTCTTTTTTGGGCATTTTAAATAAGGGGTTTAAAAAGAAATCGATGCATTCAGATCGGGATTTTCGTTCAGATCTTTGAGGTCAGGCTCAAAGAATCAGGACAGGCAAAAACGGTTTGCGTACTTTATTGTGGCCGGGGGGTTTTATTATGATCGCGATTGTGGTGCTCTTTGTTTTTTTCGGGGTTTATGAAATGGATGTGAACATTACAGTAGAGTTGGTATAACATGTTGCAAAAAACATCATTGACTATTCATTATTACTATATGCATAAAGTAGCAGTGACCAACAATAACGCGGGATGTATTAGAGACACATTGGGGATATATTGGGGATATGATCATATTATGTGGTAAAAAGCTGCTAAATGCTCCTAATTGATTACATATACCCAAGAATAGAAATCCCAAGAAGGGACAATACGAGACTAGTCTGGACGAGTGTTTCAAGAACATTTACAATATCAAGGGAAAGGGATTTGGATCTGTTGGATATCGCCACGATTGTGAAACCCTGGGGCTCAGAATAAATGGTTGGAAGCATTTTTTTGAACTGGGAAAAGCGCCATGTTATTTCCTGAGGTTCCAGGTTTCTATCCTTTCACTCAGGGACTTTCTAAATGGATCTAAATGGTTGAAACGCCAACGCCAGAGACGGTGAAACTTTCCAGACTGCTTGGCAGTTCCAGACCCTCGAGCCTCTCGAGGAATAGATCGCCCAACGTGAGGCTCAGAAGACCCTCTGGGAGAATCAGTCCCTGCAGGCTTTGATCCAATGAACCACGAAATGTTAACTTTTGAAGACCACTTGGCAAGCTCACGCCGTCAAGTCTTTGGTCAAATTCGTAGCCGAATGTCAAGCTTTGGAGACTGCTTGGCAAAACCGCTTCCTGTAGACTCTGGTTGAAGGAATCGCCGAAAGTCAAGCTTTGGAGGCTACTTGGCAACAACATTCCCTCCAGGCTCTGGTTGAATTTCTGCCCAAACGTCATGGTTTGAAGACCACTTGGAAGAACCACTCCCTTTAGACTCTGGTTGAAGGAATCACCGAAAGTCAAGCTTTGGAGACCACATGGCAAGTGCACTCCTCCAAGACACTGGTCAAAGCGACTGCCGAAAGTCAGTTTTCGAAGACTACCTGGAAGAGCCACTCCAACGAGGCTCTGATTGAATAAGCGTCCAAAAGTCAAGCTTTCAAGACCCTTTGGCAAGTCGACCCCCTCCAGGCTCTGGTCAAATTTATAACCAAAAGTCAAGCTCTTCAGACCACTTGGCAGCATCACTCCCTTCAGGCTTTGGTCATAGCTTTCGCCGAAGGTCAAGCTATGAAGACCGCTTGGCAAGTCTATTTTGTGGCTCCGGTTCGATAAATAGCCGAATTCCATGCTTTGAAGACCGCTTGGAAAAGCAATTCTTTCTAGGCTTTGTCGAAAACAAAAGCCAAAAGTCATGCTTTGAAGACCGCTTGGCAAGTCCACTCCATCAAGACTCCTGTTGAATGAGTGTCCGAAAGTCAAGCTTCGAAGACTCTTTGGCAAACCAACTCCGTTCAGGCTCTGATCAAAACAATATCTGAAAGTCAAGCTTTGAAGATTGCTTGGCAAATCTACTCCTTCAAGACATTGGTCAAATAAATGACCGAAAGTCAAAGCTTGAAGACATCTTGGCAGAATCACTCCTTGCAGACTCTGGTTAAATTTGTTACCAAAAGTCAAGCTTTGAAGACTACTTGGCAAAATCACATCCTTCATACTTTGGTCAAATAGATCACCGAAAGTCAAACTTTGAAGATTGCTCGGCAATTCTACTCCTTCAAGGCTCTGGTCAAATGAATCGCCGAAAGTCAAGCTTTGAAGACCACTTGGCAACAACACTCCCTCCAGGCTCTGGTTGAATTTCTGCCCGAACGTCACGGTTTGAAGACCACTTGGAAAAATCACTCCTTTCAAGCTCTGATCAAAATTATACCGAAAAGACAAGGTTTGAAGGCTTTTGGGTAGGTGATGCAGGGTTCTGACGTATTGGCAACCTACCAATCTTGTCAACCCCTCTAGCTGGAAGTCTGCATCCTCTGTTGTGGAGCCATTGACGCAACAACACAATGCCTCAAATAAGTTCACTGGCACATAGGTACCTTGGATTTGAAGCTTCTCTGGCTATAAGAGAATATCTTCCCCAATAGATTCCCCAATTGGTGGATGAATGGGAAAACACCAAATCCATATACAAATCCCCTTTCAGCTCCTCCAAGGTACATGACAGCCTTGCACTTTCCACAATGTCTTGCTCCTTGAGTGTCTTCTCCGGCGCCAGCGGTGCGGCGTTTGCCAACAGGAGACGGGCCCCAGGTTTCAGCGGAAGTTGAAGAGACACCATCTTTCGCAGCGACCCAGCCAGGGCGGAGGAAGGGACGCGAAGCCTCAGCGCTTCCTCACCAGTGAGGTATGACACCTGAAGCTCAACCTGGTCGGAGTCAAGCGATGGATCCTGACCATAGCCACCATTGCCGGGCATGGTCGATTGTCAAAGACTTTGCAGTGACAACGTATGGCAAATACAACCCTGAAGATTAAAACCAAACATAGTTCTGAAACTTAGGCGGGTGGTGTGATTCTTTTGATAGTTTTCCATACACCCCCCCAGAGCTTGATATCCAATTAGCATCAATTAGCGCCATATGGCCTTGACAGGCTTCTCACCAAGAATAAATACATATAAATACACATCATCTACTATAATGTCATCGCAGTTTCGCGAAAAAACTCGGAACCAGTCGTGACATATAATTATGCGTGTTACCCCTCCCTGCAAAAACTCAACCCCTAGCTTCTCCATGTACATGCGAATCTGAAGCCACCTGGAGGTGTATAAATCAGGGTAAGTGAACATCCCAACCATGTTTCGGATGTTCAGGTGTTCGCAAGGCTGTGTCTGAAAATAGCGAATCCCAAATTATGGCCAATAAAGGGGAGGGCCATTTCCCCAAAAATCAACCACTCCGGGGGACCTAGAAGGATTTCCTGCGATTTTGAATGCGACCCACCACTCAAGCCCTTTCCGAGACACTCGGAAGCTATGATCATCGAGGCACCTGAGGTTTACAGAGCCAGGTGGAGACCCCGTGGCATTTCTATGGCTATGACCTATGCATGGCCGACCTTTGGTAGTCCACAAAAAAATGTAATCACTTGCTGATTATAGTTAGTTATTTTATGTTATTTTACATATGTTTTTATTTATACTAGAATAGCAAAACAAAATGATTGCTGGTTGGCTGGTTATTTTCCAATTTTTCCATAAAAGCTAAAAAACAACTAATTACCCAAGGTTGGGGATGTATGCATGAAAACGAGTTACAGCCATGGCGATTTACTGAATGATATTGAATGGCAATCTTGATGGAGAAAATTATGATAAACCGTAGATGTTGATTCGAAAAGGTCTTGGGATTCCAATCAAAGGAGTGTCCCCCACTTATCAAAAGCTGGTGCTGATTACTGAACATCAGAATGGATGGTTCTTGTTTCTGCATGTTTATGGATGTTCGCCGCTACCACTCCGCAGACCAAATATGGTATGGTATCAAGGGCTATGTTTTGATCCATCCTCACCTGGTCAGAATCTCTCTGAAGCGGTCTTCATTCATGTGCTTGATTGACCACGAAAATCCAATGGCTCCCAGTGATAGAACTACCCAAAGCTCAGGGTAAGATGGGACTTGATGGGAATTAAGACTCCAATTCACAAGCAGGGGACCATCATTTCAGGCGAGGGGAATTTAGTGGACATAGCTTGGAGCCATGTCCGACGCCAGGAACTCAAATGGGCGTGTCTAAACATGGGAAGTATATCCTCCAAATCGCGGTCTTAATAGGAACAACTTGATTAATGAGGGGGTTTTAAGGCATCCTATGTTCAAACAAACCCATATAGTTGAAGGGATGTGAGCATTCTCCAAGTTTGCAACATACCGCCATGCAGCTAAAGTAGGTGTACTATGGTGTACTGTACCCTGAATTCAACATTATTAGAATATTACTAGTTGCACGCATGACCCATGACCCATGATCTCTGGGCATAAGCTCCTACAAACCTCGAAATCTCCATTGAGAAGCCAAGTACAATCCACTGGATCTTGGGGTGCCCCACGACCTCAAACAAACACATGACTGGAGCAATGTTTACCCTCTGGTTATGACTAACATAGCCATGGTTTGTTGATGGTCCATTTATAGATGGTTTACCTATTAATAGCATGGTGATTTTCCATGGCTATGTAACAAATAACCAGATGGTATTTTGAAAAACAGTCCCTGATCTTCTAGTCCCTTTTTTTATGCTCCGGTAGCCATGCCCAATATATACTCCGATTTGATCCCCTGACCTCAAACATGCCAGTCAAAGTCAACCCTCAGAAACCGAGGTTTAGCAAAGTCCATGGAACCTTTCCCCCGTTTCAGTGAGACATCTGCACCAAAAAAACACCTTGGCTATTTACATTGACCATCACATCGACAACGAGACTGAATGCACTTGACAGTGACAAGAAACGCCATATAAGCCTATCAGCTACCCTCTGGTAAACTAACATAGCTATGGAAAATCACCATTTTTAATGGGAAAATCCACTATAAATGGCCATTTTCAATAGCTATGTTAAATTACCAGAGGGTAATCCCCATCTCATCCTCACAGATCCTCGCCATAGCCTGCGCCCTGGATGAACAAGAAAAGGCACCCAGCCAGCATAGGACTGTCTTGCAGAGATTTGGAGTAAAGTTCTCGTGGTGCTCCTGAGAGGTTGCTGCTGTCCAAAGGAAGCCATTGAATTTGAAAGTCCCCCTTTGTGGCAGCCACGGCTTTTTCGAAGCCGAAAGAACTCAAGAGGGTTGCTTTATTGGGTATCATTGGGTATCTATTTAATATAATCTCACATAATCTCACTATACATGGAATATCATGGAATCACCACAAACTAATCTCTGTTAAATCCAACAACTTTAAGGGGACCAGTCAGTAACCCAGTCTGAGGACATGCCAGGAGTGCTTGCACTCGAGTTGCAAGCACCCCCAAAGGCGGGACTGGAAAAGTTCAGACCAGCAGCTTCAAAACTCTTGGTGCCCGAGTGAACATGAAAATCACTGGGATAAATGGATGTCCATTCCCTCCAAATATGAGATGTCACAGCTTTGATCCATCAATATCATCAAACCATTCCCAATTTGATGTTGCTTAAAGCACCCCAAAAATGATTCACATCACCACCAAGCTATTGCTATCTATTGCTGAAGTTGGTCAAACCACTACCGGCTTCCGGATTCGTCTAGAGGTCAAAAAATCATGGCTTAATCTTGGTTTAATCATGTTTAATCATCATTTTTTCCGATCAAAATCTATGAAAAACATGACCATAGCTCCAGGAGTATACCATCTCTGACCTCGTGTGCAGAGCGGCGCCAGATTTTGGAGATGGACCTTGATCGAAAAAAACAGGCTGAAAACATGCAGATCACGAACCAAAAAAGTGGATTTCACCAGAATTGTCTGCGATTCAACCAATAAAAATGGATTCTCACATACTCAATTATACTGAACCAACAAACATTGGGATTTTAGCGATGGGAACTTTGGCTTCAAAAAACAAAAACCTCGATTTGAGCAAAAAGGATGGGGATAATATGGAGATTCAGCCAACAAAACATCGGATTTTACCTACCCGTATCGGAATTTGCCAACCGAATGCCAACCGACATGTGGAATGGACGAATGGGATTTACCCTCTGGTAATCTAAGACATTCTAATTCCATGGTCAAAAAAATACCGCTGGGAATAGGACAATCATCATATGGTCCCCCTATCCAGATTCCCACAACCTTGTGTCAATAGCCAACCAATATCGCCACATGCTCATATGGGTGGAAACAAAAAAAGGGAAGAACTGGATGCCTGCATGCCAAAATGGGCTTATCTTCAGACCATCCATATGCAATGGTGCCAATAAAGCGAAAGCTGGAAATACTGCAGATCTCTCACGATGAAACACGTAGCCACCGGGACACGAAGCGATCCCAAACGAGCAACGAGTCGGCAGTGTGGACTGTGCCAAAAATTGAACCCAGGAAGGCCAGGAAGCAAGCCGGCAGCCGCACCCGCGCCCACAATGGTTTGGAGAAATCATCCCTATCTTTATTGATTGAATCACAAATCATCATAAATCATCATAAATCATCATAAATCATCATAAATCTTCAGCTTTGGTGCCTCAAAAATCCCCTTAAACCATTGGAGAACTCCGGCTCTGTCCACACCGCTGGGCCATCGCCAAGGAACTTCTTATTGCACAGCGTACTGAGCGCATGAAGCATGGCACGGGCCAGGCGCACACGGCGCCCTTGAGGTTCAACCTGTTTTTCCTCACAACATGTAGAGATTTGCACAAATATCTAGGGGTTATGTATAAATAGGAAGCTGGAAAAATATGAAAACTTCTGGAATCAGTTAACTGGAAACTCACTGCCGTGAACTGTAGTCGTACATTGCTTAAAAGGGATTTAAACCATGAGCCAAAGAGCTGCAGAGCATTGCGATGGAGATGATGAAAGGTCAGCAGAGCTCCATTTTCGAATGAGGAAGCTGCTGGATGATCAAGACGAAGGAGATCCATGAAGATTATGAAGCACCCCCAAGATGGTTCCAACATCTTCTACCCTCTGGTTATTTGTTACATAGCCATGGTATAGATGGCCCAAAAAAAATAGATGGGCCATACCTATTCATAGCATGGTGATTTTCCATGGCTATGTAACAAATAACCAGATGGTAGATCTAGATATATCTAGATCATTGATGGTTAATATATGTTAATATCAATATTGATGGTTAACAAATAACCAGATGGTAAATATCTGTTAAATCCCCAATCCCAGGGTTTCTGGCTGGTGTATCACCCCAGCCACGGGACATATCGGACACTTTCCTCCGAGCCATGTGGGCCCCGTCCTCCCGTGAAAAATGTTGCTTGGTCAATAGCTATTCCGTAACTGTCTGAATCCCCTTTGTAAACTTGGTAATACATATAACATGTGTACATATATATAATATATATATATATATACATATATAATATATTTAAACAAAATATATAATATATATAATTTATAATATAAATATATATATATATATTATAAGATTATAAGCCCTCCAACAACCAATCAACAATGGTATCTTTTATGGCTCAATCGGCATATTTCATACCTTAATCCCTGGCTCTTGCTCATCCCTGGGCATTGATTGTGTTAATCTTTGGGGATCTTCCCGCAAAAATGCTATTCCAACCATGTATAAATCCATATATTAAAATCGACTTGTAACCATATGTTGAAAGCTTGTAGGTATTTCAACCAACGTCAACTCTAACTACATAAAAATTCTAAAATCATTTAAGATCCAGTTGTAGCCATATAGTTTAACATATTTTTAGATATTCGAACAGATAATCAGATAATTAATCTAACCATAATTCAACCATATATGATTATATATATATATTAAAACACATCAACGTCAACCCTGGAATTCTTCTGAACACCCCTCAACACGCACCTTCGCAGGGAACCCGCAAGGACAAGGCGAAGGCAATCGCACCCCGGAGACCGCTGACCTGATCTGCCATGGTTGAAGTTGCCTAAGATTCCCATGAAAAAAATGGATAGAAAAATGGATAGATTTGGATAGCACTTAAGCCGTTATATCATATTGATTAATATAATATATACAATATTATATAATCTCAACAAGATCCTTGTTGAACACAGCCACTGCTGTAAGTGGTAGGCCGTCTTCAAGCACCATGTTACCCTTCAGGCCGCGGCCCACATCACCACGCTCATGTTGTTGGTGATCTTTCGAGTCCTTCCGGAAAGAATGCGCGGCGTAGGCAGTGCTACCATGCTGTCCTGGACAAAAAACAGTTTTAGAGGCTCGGTTTTAAGTATGAAAAGGTAACAATTGTTTACCACTATTTACCACTATTTTAGGACTGGATTTTACTTTTATCGATCTTTTTGGGGGTTATTATGAGTACATCGGGTTGCTATAATTATAATTTATAATTATAGCAACCCGATGTATAATGTAGTACACCCTTATTCAGTACCCATCATTTCTTTGGCGGGACAAGGGGTAGTCACCGCAGTCACCAAACGGGTGAAGCGTTGTCCAGTGCTATCCCCGCCTTCGGCACAGGTTCAGCAAAACAGACAATGGAAAAACCTGGCTGCGTGGTCGAATTGGCAGTGGTAAGTTGATTCATTCGGCTGAGTCTCAAGTTGTTGATCAAATGTGGTACCCTCTGGTAATTTAACATAGCTATTGAAAATCACCATTTTTAATGGGAAAATCCACTATTAATGATCATTTTCAATAGCTATTTTGACATAACCAGAGGGTAAACCCAATGCCATCACCATCCCGAAGTCCCATTATGGCTGGGATTGCAACCATCCCGCCATGGTAGCTTTATTGGCCACACATCGATGTCAAGGCACGTGTGCCGCTCGCGCCACAATTATGGCGACCAACGCAAAAAGGATGCAGCCGCCGTGCCAATGAAACCGACCCAGCCTGGGGAAGCGATGCTTTTACCAGCGAAAAATGGCTGGTTCCTGAATCAAAAGGTTGGAAACCTATTCCTGGATGGGGACAAACCAGTCACTATAGATCCTATAGATATCCTATAGATGATTGTAGATAGCAGTAATTAGAAGTCAGTCTTCTATTTGGCTCAAGCTGGCAACACCCAGCACCGCCACAGTTTCTGGGCTCCCCTGCGACAATGCTGCAACAACTCCCAGGTACACGAAGACGCCAGCCCTGAAATCGCTGGTTCAGCTGCTGGTGGAGCCCACCCATTGCGATCATCATCCCATGTCTAGGCCGGAAAAAGATACACCACCAAGGTATTAAATCACCTTGCCACCAACCAGCTACCCTCTGGTAAACTAACATTTTACTATGGAAAGATCCACCATTTTTCATGGGAAAACTCACTATTTCTATGGCCATTTTCAATAGTTATTTTTTTGACATAACCAGAGGGTAGCATATACTGGGATGAAGACTACACAGCAATTCTGCCCTTTTCAACTTCGGTGTTACCACATCTCGAAGGATTGTCATCTGGGATACATAAAGCATCTGAAAGAACCATCTGGGGTCATCACCGCATTTATGTCATGTAACTCAGTCATCAAAATCATATGTTTTTTCAAGTTACATACTTTCAAATTCATCTATCATTTGTCAATGGTTTTCCCTAATATGTGTTTTTGATGTTCTACTTTGACCAACTGCTATGGGAATTCTGAGCCATAAGTACCAGGTACTTGGAGGATCATCCCACTTATATAGTAACTATGGCCACTCGTCAGGAACTGGTTTTTGTTTTGAACCATTTCTATCATGTACTTAAGGACACTTAATAAGCCACTAAAAAGGACTTACTTCAGGCTTTACTTAAGCCATGTCGGGCTTAGCCATTTATATATGGTATATTCAAATGGTATATATATAAGCATATATATATATAACCCACTTCAGAACCATTATATATGGTATATATATATGGTGTATATATATATATGGTATATATATATATATATATGGTATATATATATATGGTATATATGGTACTACCATGTACTATCCCCCGTGATTTCACTCCCATTCTTGGAAAGGCCCGCACTCCGCCAGCTTGGCGATGGTGCCGAAGATCACCTTCGAGGCCACCTTTCAGCGGGATAACAATGACTGGTTGGTAAACAAACTAACATAACGATGGAAAATCACCCTTTTTAATGGGAAAAATCACTATAAACCATGATATATATATATATATATGTTGAGTATATATATATGGGGGTTGTCCAAAATACCTTTTCCCGGACAGCCCTCAATCGCTCAGCCAATCGCGTAGCAACCGCGGTAACACAGTGAGCAATCGCGGAAGGGTTTGTTCTTCGTTGATCAGATCAT
>Ga0126342_10010245_pt1 | contig 16764 bp, 16 predicted proteins | sample Cyp1metagenome_FD_92528 | JGI IMG/M metagenome (GOLD analysis project Ga0126342, IMG submission 92528) | Coral microbial communities from Lord Howe Island, Old Settlement Bay, Australia - Cyphastrea 1 metagenome | ecosystem: Host-associated > Invertebrates > Cnidaria > Coral ... | reverse complement strand
TACAACTCCACTACGCTACAACTACAACTACAGTTGCAGTACATCACACTACATCCAGCAGTTGTGGGTGAGGTGACCACTGCAACCATTGCAACCATTCCAGCAAACACAAATCCAACCACCTTTCGGTCAATCAGTGGATTCGCTCTGCCATCCGTGATTCACAACAACCAACTTCTCCTATAGGTTTCCTATTTTTGAAACTTCCGCCACCGCCTTGTGCGGTACTACTGGTATAAGGATAATAACATATATGTAATTATATAGACATATATACATATATATAATATAAATAGTGATGATATGATGGTGGTAACATAGAGATACAGTATTTGTATGTATATTGTTTCAGCCACCGATGTTTTCCGGTGTCTCCACCAGCCACAACGTGCTCCAGTTGCTGATGCTACTCGATGAGGACGATCCAGAGGTGGGAAATCCCCACCGAATCCCTCAATGAAATCCCTAGGTATCCTTGGATCGTGACCCAAGCTGTTGGGGATTATCCCAGCTGCAAATGGTCTCAGTATGGATTTTTGCAGGATACTTTATAAGGACATCCCAGTATTTGACTGGCAAAATCGTAGATCTTTTTTAGATGGTTTTCTGCCAAATCTTCTGTGAATTCAATCCATTTGCACCGCTGGCCCAGTTGGAAATCGGAGAAGAAAGAGAGGACTGGGCCCGATCTCGGGTCGGGGAAGCAGAGTCCAGTTGTCAGGGCAAAATGGGTTCACAAATACCAAGACATGTTCGATGTGGTTGGCAGTTCACAAGATATACAGATGTATACAGATGTATACAGATGTATACTGATGTATACAGATGTATACAGATGCATACTATGTATACTATGTATACTATGTATACTATGTATACTATGTATACTATGTATACTATGTATACTATGTATACTATGTATACTATGTGACTATGTGACTATGTATAGATCTCCAATTTTCAGCACTAAACGAGGACCACTTTGAACGATCCCAATGGATTGAAAGCCCAATTGCGCTGCAACCCAACTTTCACCCTGAGATTGGTCGACCAGGTCGACCATGAATACCAAAAGCGGGTTATACAGGTCATGGAATTTCTTTCCAGCCGATCGCTGCCAGGCCGAACTCCGTCTGGTGATAAGCGAGACGCATGGCTGCAAGGGAGCTTTTTTTTTCAGCCGGAGATGTTTCGTTTTCATCTTCAAATAGTTGAAATTAGTTAATATCAGACAACCAGTAACCAATGTAACCAGAAACTGGGTGATTCTTAAAGTTTCAACATCAACCAATTTCGTGGGGCTATCTGGCTTGATCCCCAAACCACGCCACAATTTTCGCGGCGATCCGCGGATCCGCCATGAAACCAGCTGGGTCCAGTGACCAAGGTGGGTGAAAGAGAAAGAGGACCTGCAGGAAGCGGGAGAAGAGGTCTGACACAAACTGGTGCTGGGTGAATTTGAAACGCCCTGTCCGAAGTTGTCATGAGTGAAAGATCAAGGAGCCTAGGAGCTAGAATCTCTCTGAAATAATCTGCGGTCAGTGAATTGAGAGACAGATCGCATGGTGTGAGGCTTTTAAAGCTTGCTGCGAATCGCAGAAGTACTTCTCCATCTCCGACAGAGCGCAGGTGCACCAAATCTACATGCTTTGAATGCTTCCGGGGCATTCGAACATAGGGAACTGCCCTATTAACATGGCGAGAAAATACAAAAACATAGGACATTGCAGTACAGGAACACTGGGAATCTATGCATACATCTTCATTTTTTTGGGAATGAACTGAATGAACCCTGCAGAATAGTACTTTGGACCACATCTGGGCGAGAGTTCTTCATGGATGACCACCCCGCATAGTGAGGGTTCGTTTACAGCCATGATTCCTCTACACCCCAGCCTTAGTTTGATACAGCTGCTTCAGGAATCTTCAGGATAAAGATTATGTTTTTTTTTTTTTATGTTTTGCACATTTTCACTGATTCCTATCTGCGAACAAACACATCAAACGTATGCTAGCAGCACTTGTTGAGGGACCGTTTGAATCGCCGGAGCGGACAGTTTTTCATCAAACCAGCAAGAATGCATGCGACATATGCGACCATTTCAGGAATGGTCAGAATTTCTTCTCCTTTTGGGTGTTCGAGTGCTTATAACCCGGCAACCAAACAGGAATGTTATCCAAGCAGCAATCAGAGACATGGTCTTTGCATAGCGTCAACTGGGTGCACCTTTTCACGAGATGGTGAGCTGTGGCCAGGATGGATAGCGTGCAGAGTATCGCCATATACATGCATATATATATATATAATACATATATCACTGTATCACACATATATCATCATATATCACTGAAGATGGCGAGACATGGAGAACCTTCCCGTACAATCCGTGCACTTTCCTCCATCCGAAAGTTCACCGTTTTTTATCCACCGGCCAGGCAGATCCAAATGCCAGTGAGGCGTTTTTCGTGCACATTGTGCCTCGATGGCAGACTTTTTGGTGCCATACCCTTCCAACATCTTCCAACATCTTCCAACATCTTCCAACATCTTCCAACATCTTCCAACATCTTCCAACATCTTCCAACATCTTCCAACATCTTCCAAGCCATGAGTCACAGGAAAACTAGGAGGAGTTGAAGAGTTTCATTATTTTCATTCCCCGGTGTCATGTTCGTCATGTTCTGGTCACTTCAGATGGGGCTGAGGCGAGCTTCCTGGATTTGTTCCAAGAAGCTTGGTTAGAAATCCAGAGGCACCTGGGCATTCCACGGCTTTCTTTTCCTGCGCGTTTAGCCAGGGCCAGGTTGACCAGGGGGCCCATCTTGAATCATCTTGAATCATGGGGCCCACCCTGCAGGAACCCTCGAAAGTGGGACGACTTCGCGGAAAAAGCAGGCACGGTGATGGTCACCGATGATCACCATCCCCAACAGCTGAAGCCATGGGAAGCCACGGGAAGCCACAAACCATCCAGTTTCTGAAGGGTCGCTTCTTATCCAAACCCTGGAACCGGTTGTTTAGTAAATGGTTACATAGTTGCTTGACCTACCGTGAATGTCCGATGGGGTAGCACAAGAACTTGGGTACAAAAGATATCAAGAGACGACACATCAAATGCAAGTTCCAACGTTTTCTAGTGTGCTTTGAATTTTGACCCATCGCCTAAAAATATTGAACAATGCAACTTTTGTGGCTTCAGAGTTCAAACTCACAATATCCAGAGGGGTTCTGTGAGCCATCCGGGATGGTTGATGATTTGGTTTACCACAACAAGATTCATCCATCATTGCCGGTTAAATGCCCAATTATCAACCCCTATTAACCATTTATCATCAACCATTATTCAATATCATTAACCATGGACCATTGTTAGACATTATGAAATTTCACTATATATAATTATATAACATTCTATAACCATTAACCATTGTATAACCATTATATAACCATTATATAACCATTATTCATCATAGATCTCGTGAGTATCCCCCTCTTGGCCGAGCCGTTCCAACTTTAAACCAAGGTTTGCAGCTACAAAGGGAGAAGCGAAGGTCCTTGCCGGTCATGTCACTTGGGCAATGGTGGCTGGATTTACCCCCCCGAGACATGGCCATCGGAAAATAGGGATACTATGGGATAAGATATAATATAATATATTAATAATATCATTTATAAGGTGGGACAATTCTAGGATCATCACAGCTCACCCTTTTTTTTTCTTGGACTCTGGTGGATTAAGCGGACATGTCATGGGATGGGGATTTACCTCCTACAGGGGGATGATCACCGCATTCACAGCCCCGGGCTGAGGACTCAAGTCAACAGCGATGGGCGCAGCACTGAAAGTGCGCAGCGGGGGGTTCAGCAGACCGGGGATTCCTTGATCAGTAGTTCTGTATAATAGACAAACCCGCATATATAATATGTAATATATATATATATATGTATGTGTATGCGTATGTGTATGTGTATGTGTATGTATATGTATATGTATATGTATATGAATATATCATAGTCATAATTACATAAATATCCATCCCAACATATCTGAAGTATATCCCCCTGCCAATATCCCAACGATGTTGGTTAGTGATTTCCATTGAGTTGTCGTTCATCACTTCGGGGATCCCAGATGATTCGGATCCCCGCATGGCCCAGGTGAGTGGGTTTCAGGGATGGCCAACAGGGATCTGACTGTATCTACCTGACTGGAAAACCTACCACGTCAGACAAGTGGAGGAAAACCTCTAAGCCAAAGAGGTTTATTTTCATCACAACTCTCGATTATGAACAGGGTATCAGTCACCTACAAATGTATGAGCAGGGTATACAAATGTATACAATCATCCTGAACAATGATTTCCAAACTTCAGTTGCCACCAGCAAAAAGGCCATTGTGTACCCCCCAAGACGTTGGACGCGGCATGTCATGGCTAACATATCACGAAAATTGGCAGCTTACCCCCAAAATCACCACATTCAGAAGCCTTCGGATCACCAAACAATCACATCACCAGATCGATCCACATAGTATATATCTATAATATTCTATAATTATATATATATATATAGATCAGTTACATACTATATATATGATTATATGTATATATATATAATTATATATATATATATATACACATATCATATATGTATGTATGAGGTCTCTATACACATCACATGATATCATCAGACACATCGCCAAACACAGCAGCGAACACATTCCCAGCATCACCAGCGCCAGGTGCGACAGGAAGCACCACACTTGCGCGGCGATCCCTCCGACGCGGCGACTCTGCAATGCAGGTGCGTGTTGCTTCTGTCGGCTGAATGGGGGGTTACTGTAAACGATATATGATATGTATATATATGATATATATATGATATATGATATGCTTGCCTGCAAGGTATACAAGAGAGGGAAAAAAAATATGATATATATATATATATATGATATATATATATATATATATATATGATATGTATATATATATATATGATATGTATATATATATATATGATATGTATATATATATATATATGATATGTATACATATATATATATATATGATACATATACAACAAATCGATGATCACATACATGAACACCGAACAAATTATTTCACCGTTGTTATGCCCAACATAGGGTTAATCTAACCCCCAAAATGGTTTCAACTCGTTTAAATCAGACGTATTCAGGTCTTTTGCCAAATAGTTGTTTTGCCTTGTTGGCAACCGATGGGTATGTAAGTAGTGATATTTTGTGCTAAATATATTGGGTATTTCACCAAAAGGGCATTTAACTTTGGAGCAACCGATCACGGCTTTGGATCCAACGAGAATAGGAGTGATATGGAGTGATAAAAAGACACAGACGTTTTAGAGCCAAAAAAAGTGGGGATGTAGCCCATGAACATGGTGAACTTATCCAGGTCTTTTATGACCAAATTATGACCACACCCAGCTGCGGAACCCCAAAAGTGGCTGGATTTTTCCACTTTGGGGGTTCCACGTTGGCTTTCACAGGGTTATTCCAATGTTGGTGAATTTAGGAATCTTCTGCAAACGTCTGGCAAACATATACATTTCGACGAAATATCAAACAACTCTGGCCTGTAGGCTGACTACGAACATGGCCCATGCTTTCGAGTGATGGACCCTTTGGTACTCACTGATTATACTCCTTGAACCAGTTTCGATGCGAACAGCAATGATTTCTAGATCTCAGAGTCCATCAAACCTGGTTTCAATCTTCCTAGCGTCAAGAGTTGCATTGTATATGATGATTATAATAGTTATACTAAGTTATACTATAATGATACACTACTGTATATACTATGATTTCCCATAGCTGAAATAACTATTCACCGCCCCATTTCGTCAGGCCCGGCCCAGTCAAAGGAGGCTATCGACGCGTGACTCTGTGTCGCGGTGCGGACCGTAGCCTCCAGTGGTTCCCCGCATTTTTTTTGGCCATGTGCATTTCCATTTCTGCTGGATTTTTCCAATTTTCGAGAGTCTTTGGGCGTTTTGGTCGGTTAGTACTCCCACTTCTTGTTTCTTAAATCACTCTTTGCGTTGTTGAAGCAATCTTGAGTCTTGTTGTTCACTCGCCATTTGGGTTTTAACATGTTTTAAATATCCCTGTGTTGGCCATGTCATCATATGTCATCTATGTGTTTCTGAATTTCCAACTAATCCCTGAACTCCGGCGCCCAGGCGCCCTGTTGCCTTCGTCGCCTCCCTGTCGGGCGGCGACTTGCCGCCGAGATCGGAGGTGTGAAACGGCGTCGAGATCGGAGGGGAGGGGAACGTTGAACCCGGGGGAAAATGGGAGATCGACTCAATGACTGTTCATGAATTTTCATCTATTTTATTGGTGAAATGATGCCACATTTGATGGGGATTTTCTATTAGATCCACACATTCAATTTTGAGTCAACAAGGGCGGAGGTTTAGATCAGCAACAAATGGAGATGACAATTTACAAATCAAGGTGGACATGTCATAAAGGGTAGCCAAGAATAAGGAGAGTCAACTAAGAAAAACACAGAATTTCACGAGGGTTCAAACAAAAACAATAGGTATGGTCGTACCAACATGGACCAACAAACATTATCAAGATGGATTTCAAGATTTCCTATGGATTCCTATAGATCTTAGGAATTTGTTACGTGTCAAAATGGTTCGTTGGATAAACGCTTCCCGGGGGCCGATGATCCCCAAGTGGCTCGGTGCCAGGTAGCCTCGATTCGCAAACAGGCCTGGCGTTTCACAATCACGGCTGATGGGCTGTATGGTGCTGTATGGGCTGTATGGTGCTTTCAACCATGATCCATGGTTAATGATGGTTAATGATGGTTAATGATGGTTAATGATGGTTAATGATGGTTAATGATGGTTAATGATGGTTAATGATGGTTAATGATGGTTAATGATGGTTAATGATGGTCCATGATTCATCATGATTCCAATCTTGGATTTCTTGGATCCCGCAGAATAGTGGGGAGTAGTGGGAGGGCTGTCCAAGTTGAGCAGATTTTCTGGCTTCAACCAACTGCTCACATGATTCCCCAACAGTGTTTTTGACCACCCATTTCACCGTGCTGCCAAACACTGGTGCTTCTGGATATTGGAGCAATATGTCCTTAATCCTTGACACATCTCGATCACCAAAAATCAGATGATATGTCCACTGCTGGACAATTTTGATGAATTTTGAAACAACCTTGGTGGAGCTTAGTCCAACTTAGGCCCCCCAGACCTGTCACCTTTCAATCGCTGGCCTCAGATCACCCGAAGCCTGCTGAACTCAGTGTACTCCGCGGTGGCCCAACAGAGGTGGCGGGTTGGAGGGAAGTTAAGCCGTGAAGCTGGTTGGATTGGTGGTCTGATATGTTTCTGACATCAGGAATCAGTGACCCCTGGAATCAGTGACCCTGGAGCTTAACATTTAGAATATTCAGTTGTTGGGCACTCCCAACATCTACCAATTCACCAAATTCAGGGTTTGTGTCGCATATTTTTCCGTAGCCATGGCTCAAGGCACTTCCTAGGGGACTTTACAAGAGGTGCAAAACAACCTGGCTTGGCCATTGCTCAAGGGGCCACAATATCACCACAATATCACCACAATATAGAATTTTATATGTTCACCTTGAAGCAGGTCCCAGGTGACATGAATGGCAGCTGATGGCAGCTGTCCGCTCAACTTCGCCCTGTCCGGGTCGAACGGTCGTGGAGACCGTTGCATAGGCGCCCCCTTTCGAATGTGCTCTATATATCTCTATATTATATATCTAGTCATTATTTAGTTCAAATCTAATGCCTCGAACCTAGACACTGGGTTTCCCAAAAATGATCATGTTGACTTAAGAGCTCATCATAGCTATTCCCAGCAATTTCTGATGCATCAAAGGTGAGCCTTGAGGAACTCAAAATTGTCCAGAATGAGTCAAAGTAGGCCTGTTTGCGGGGTCAAAAAAAAGCAGCAAATAGGATTGCTTCGAGCAGAAAACAAACTCTTAAAGAACTCCCAAGCTAAATTTAGCTAAATACAAATAAATTGCAGGGAGCCCAGGAACCCCCTCAGGCCTCTCCCCAAGGCACCCTCGCTTTCCAGGCCCCAACGATACCTGGACATGTCCAAAAGGCTGCGTTTCAACAGGCCGGTGCTTTGGCATTGAATGGCCATGGAAAATCATGGTATCTAAATGTATCTAACACATCAGGAATGATGGCTAATTTTTGGGCAAAACACCAAACATGGCCTTACAATCTTAAATCAGGTTTAGGAGTTAGTCGGAATTATCATGAATTGGTGATGGTGTGGCAAGTTGAATTTGAAATGGAGATTTGACTGGCGATGCGGATGTGAAAAATTGGGAACTGGATCAGGAATTCGTCGGCCAAAAAGGGGATAAAGCAAGGAACGAATCCGAATACAGTATCTATGCAGAAACGTGGACGCAGCCAATACTGGGGTGGTCATTTGTTTGGATGCAGATGTCTCCAGATGCTGCAAAGCTTGTTGCCAGAATGTTCATTGGACTTTGCCTTTCGCCCCTGAAAATAAGAGTTGAACTCTGAACGCATGCTCACGTCCACGGATTAAAAAACATGATATCAACGCCATTTTGCAGAAACCCAAGGCTTGAGTTGCAAAACCGTTCAATCGGACAAAGTTCTGCCAGGGGATCCCGCCCTTGACTGCCGCCACATCGACCCTGGGACGCATCGCTGTGCCGGTGCCTGCGACGCTGCCAACGTGTCGCCGGGCAACACCGCGGGCAACACCGCGGAAGCGCCTCGGCTGAAAATTCAACACATCTGCATGATGGGCCTTGGATGGCCTTGGCAATGTTTCGTTGTCTTTACTTTAATTAGTGACTTTGGGAATCTTTCGTCATTCTGTTTGTGTCTCATTCTACTTTTCGATCTAGTCTTAACAACTTTTTTGGTACCTGGATCCCCTTCAAGAGGTGGCGCAGGACTCCTCTGCCACCGTCTTGGTGCCTTTGTCAGATTTGCCACTAGTGCCTCGGCTGACTCTGGGGGGGATGAGGTTTTCTGCCTTGGGTGAGCAGGGTGAGCAACTCAAAAACACCGCTAGCTGAATTGAGTTTGGGATGGACCATCGGTTCATCTTGGGGATGATTCTCATGGCAGAGGAGACTCCTAGCTGCAAAGCTTCAGAGAAATTGGGATAGGGACCCTTGGTTCCCACGGCATGACACCAAGCTGAGAGTTTCCCCAGCACTTGAGTGAATTCAAGATTTTGGGTAGGAACGATCCTCATCAACCGTTCATCCATGCACCAGACTATCCAGACTCAGACTCCTCAGGTGGTGAAAGGCTCACGCGTGGTGGGAAGGTCAGAGACTGCCTATCAGTTGGCCTGTGTCAATTGGCACCTCGGCAGGGCAGGGCGGGGTGATCCTTGCCCCGGCGCTTGCGCGCTTCAGAAAGCTGGTGCCGAGGTATGGTGCTCACATGGAAATGTTGGTGAACAACGGCCTGAATGTCAAAGGTGTGGGACAGTGACTGGTGTTAAACGGGGGTTTTGTTCTACCATGCTTTTGACTAGCTCACTTCGAAGACACACTGGGTTACATGGGTTGGATTGGTTAGATGCTCAGTTTCTTGGCCATCTACCATTCCATTTGGTGATCCCCAGGTTTATATCCCAATTTTGATGACTTCGACCCTTATTTTTTTCCACATCCCAGTTGGTATGTGGCTCATAACACTCTTAAAACTCATGTTGTATAATGGGATATGCATGGATAATATGGATATACCCAGTGAAATAATATCAAATATATATCAAATAGCTTAATGGAATCTTAATGCTAAACATGGGTGATCCATACACTATCCATAGACGGATCCTCCCAAAGGATCACAAGGATCCTCACATGGCCAGGTTTGGAGGAGATCGCCAGTTTCATCGTCCAGTTGAAGGCCTTCAACTGCGTGCGCTTGCCCTACAGCTGCCCGGCGGGATGGCTGGGATGGCTGGGATGGCTGGGATGGCTGGTTCAATGATGATCATTCTGACCCTTATATAGGACTTATATAGGACTTATAGAATCAAAACGGACCAAGGAGAAGAAACCATGTCAGCTTTCTCAACGGTTCGGTGTTTTTTGTAGGGGAAGATCGCAAGCTCCATTCCGCCGATGGTTGGGGATTCTTTTTTAGCAGGGTACCAGGGGTTTGACCAATTGGCGGCACTGGAACTTGGAAATCAGGGTGTGGTGGGGGTATGTTGGGGTCACCAAAGCAAATCCATATCATTGTTGCTGATCCATCACGTGCTGATGGCAACCTTTGAAAACGCCATAACACCCAACATGTTCATTGATAGGACTGCTAGGTCTGCGTGTCTTGTGTCGCCTCTCTAGCCAACATGTTGGGTTGCCATACTCATCATCATGGTATGGTTGGTATGGGTCAGATCCCTGGTGCATTTGCCCCCCTTACCCACATGAAGCATCAGTTCAGGAAATCTGATCTTGCAATATCTTGCAGCTTCCCTGTGCAATCTCTGAGGGGTAAGAACATGGTAGAATATGGTAGAATCATTTTTCCACCTCTCATGATTTTTCTCAGTTGGGGCGACCAACGCCCGCAGCAAGAGGTTTGGACTCTCTGAATATGAGCAATGAGGACACCGCATGCTTTAGGGGAAATGAGGCTTGAGGATCGTGTTTCTACCGGGCAAGAATGAGCTCACGATCCATCCGACTGGACTGATGGTTTCAAAGATTTTGGGGTCTTCCGTCACCTGGCTTCGATGATGAAGTACAGTTGAGGAGCATAGTCACGAAGGTTAGCGGTAGCTAGCTGGAGTTACTCTTGCTTCAGCAAGGGGAGGGGCAGGTCTGAGTCCAACACAGCGATTTTTCACTCGAACCCCCCCAAGCTCCCGGGGCATTTTGGAGCGGTCTTGGAAGCAGATGGTCACGGGCTCAAATTCTGCCAGATCTCTAGGCAATCTATACCCATCAAAATCCCATCATGTTTCCAGGCTCATATGAACCTTTGCTTTCGTTCACCCCCCCTTGGGCCTCAAGTTTAAGGACCAACTGCAACCAGCAGAAAAGCACACCTTTTTTGGCACAATCTTTCGATTCCTTGACCTCTTTCGATGCTTTTGTTGGCACTTCATATAATTGATATATATATACATATATATATATATATATATACATGTATTGATATTAAAAAAGGACATTCTCAGAATCAAATCCTTAAATCCTTTGTTTGAACATGTAACATCATGTAACATCATGTAACATCATGTAACATCATTTAACATCATGTAACCATATGATATCATTATGTAACCATTTCAAGCACTTGATTTGAACAGATTCTTGGCGGCTTCTTAGTGCTCCCCTTTCGAATCTCCGGGTCGGTCGTGAGGATATTCCAGACAGATTTTCGGCCCTGTGTCACAATCCCGAGCTGCAGGCTGTGATGAGATCCTGAACACACCATGGTTGCTATATTTCAGTCTGAACAGTCTGAATGAACCTGGCAATGGACATTCCCATCAATTCCCCAGATGTTTGACGTTTTTCCATTCCAGATGACGATCTTTGTTAATTACATTACCAGAGGTAGCCAGAGGTAGCAGTTGTATGGCTTCCTGCAGAAGCCTCCAGCTAGGTTCCAATGTACCCAAAATGAAGCTGCCAAGCCATTTTGTCAGCTTATGATAAATTGGATGAGGGGGATATTCTCTGAAGCTCACTTAAACCTATCATAAACCTATCATATGATATGAAAGGTGCTGGTATAATCCAACTGAAGTTCGTGTCGTCCCAGTGAAGGCAGCAACTCCCCTGGAGATTTTCGATGCCACTGTGAAGGCATTGACAGATGCAGGTGGGAGCCAGCGGCATCTTCCACCAGAAGTTGATATATACATAATATATGTATTATATATATATACACTGTATAATATATAGTATGTTTAGTTGAAGAATCTGATTTGGTCACATTTGGTCAACCTCCATTTTTGCAAACCAAACAGGGGCAGCATCATCTGCCCCCTTGAGGCCCATGATTTCTGGGGAAAATCCATGGTGCAGGTCTTCTGGTCGTGCTGAACAACCACGTCTTCCGAAGGGGTTGGTGTTGTGTTCCTTGGCGTCTGAACAACGCGTTGGCGTTTGGATCCTGTGGCACCTGGGCTGGCAGCCAAACAGATAGGCTGCCTAGGAGCGGAAGACCCATCTATTGGAATTCTGTTCATATGATTTCATATGTTTAGATTCTAGATTGATTGGATTGATTGGATTGATTTAGTACAATTCATTAGAATGATGAGATGTGCTGTTCGATCTTTTGTGGGAACCTATGTGGGTTGATACTGATACGTGCACTGCAAGGGGATTTGGAGGCATGCGGCATTTGGGATAGACTGAAGGAAGGATCAGAAATTCATGGAAAGTGCTGAAAGTGAGCTTTGGGGTTTGAGGATTCAGGGCTTCGCTAGGAAGAAAACCAAGCCACACATGCTGATTTCCTTGGGTTGGGGAAGGTTACAACATGGTATAACATGCCACTCTAAGAGAGGATGCTGCATTTGAATAGTTGACGTAACCGCGCGCAAGTTGTGATGTGAGCGATGAAGGGACAGATCGACAGTGCCTATGTCTCTGTGCGTCCTTGACTCAGCCCTCGTGATCAGCAGCCCCAACTGAGTCCTTTGATGATGGTGAAGGATTGTGGTGCAACGAGGACTTTGAAGACGCTCCGGCGGCAACCACTAGGCAACAATCATCCAGTCCAATGAAGACCATGTGTGTTGTGAGATGTGATGGATCCAATTGGATGCATGTGAAGTTCCCTACAATTCGTTGTCCAATTGTGGTGGCTCAGTGGCTCAACCTTTCTTTTGGATTCAAGTATCCATGGTCATCCATGGTCCATGGTGATCCTGTTCTACTCAGTATATAAATGGTGCCAAGAAGATCGAAAAGTCGACTTGAAACTAAAAATTACAAAAACGCACATGAAAGGGGAATCCAGTTGTATCAGTTGTCAATGTTCCAACCGGACCATAACTTCCCCCTTCCCAGCCCCTTCATCGTTTCCAAGGAATCAGTTTGGTTGCACCACTTGGGCTTTATGTCGCGTGACTTGGCTCCATGGGAGCTTCGCCAACGGTGCAACGGTGCCAAGAGCGCTGATAGCCTGAGGTCGCTACAAGGACAACCCACGCGTGGTGGGCTTTGACATTCGTCCCTTTGCTGAAATGATGCCCGAAGGTATTAACTACTTGTAGCATTTTGTAGCTGGTCACTGGGGTTTATCCCATTTACATACCACATGTATTCAAATATGATGATTATTATCACAGACGGTACTACGTGTAGATCAGAATGATAGACAGGTTGACATCAACTCAGAAGTACCACCTTTGATGAACTCGATGCAAGGCAAGCAGCAAACTTGAATCAAACCACTGATCCTAGGGTGGCTAGGGTCCTGTGTAAGCCGGGTTTGTTGCCATGTCCCAAAGATTGACACGGGAAGATAAGCCACATCTGGACGAAACTCGGAGACACTGGGATTTTGATCTTCATTGGGTTTGTCTGGGTTGTAATATGGTTCTTCATACCTCATGTTGAAATATTGCAGAAATGTGATCCTTGAACATCCGTGAACCAAGCAGAGGCCAAAACCTTGAATGATGGCTGTATATCAGCCAATGTTTGACCATTGATGGGAGATTCGTCACAATTGACGACTGAAATCCCAATCCACCTATTCTAATCCTATCCTTACTAGCTAATGTACATGTTTTCCAGAAATGTTTGGACACAACTTGGTTTCCACCTTGGCACGTGTAGTCCCCCCAGGAACCAAAGATTCACCACAGTTTACCACTCACGCACCACAAAGTGGCCACGGACTTACACTTAAGCCGATCTCTGAAGCCGTTAAACGTTTTTTTTTTTCCCGGTGGTAGATCAGCCAGCAGGAATTTGTAGTTTGTAGCCATAGGCCGCTTGGATTAGACATGACAATCGACTTCCAACATCTTCTCAGCCTCAGTTGCTGATGGTTGCTTGAATCATCATGCGTCACTACCCACTTCTCAAACCACATCCCAAGTATGGGATTGGATATCCAAATCGGCTGGTTGAATCCTTAAAACCAACCTTAGGTGGGTCCATTGGCATCCCTTTTTTGCATTTTTTTGCGATGAATCCGACATGTCATCCATTTCCATCCCATCCAGGGAACGAGATCCGTTCCACGGCGCAAGCGGTGCCCTCCTGGGGCACTGGAAGGGCGGAGAGCGACTGGGCCCTGGCGGCGGCCAAAGGAAGCCGCCGAGTGCTGCAGGAAGATCCAGCCGCTTGGAAAATGGGGTCCCAAACAATAAAAATGGGGAATCAGTGGGTTTTTATTGTTGGAACATGGTGAATCAGTTGGTGAATCAGATAGCCTATTTTCAGACCTCATTTCCCAAAAACCTTTCATTGTTTGTGATGGGCAATGCGGCAAAACACTGGGCTCTACTGGTGGATTTCCCCGAGAATCTTGTGAATCAAGGGAACCGGAGCCTCAACCATCTCTTGAAAAACACATGGTCTCAGTACCGGAACCGTGTGCTAAAAATGGTCCCAGTTGGAGAATTAGACATAATCAAACCATATCAAACCACAATCCAACTGCCAAAAATGCATAGGAATAGTTTGCAGAATCCTGAGCTGTACCTCAGCTCAGGTGATATCTACAAATGCGGAATACCCCCTCCGGCTCACTTTGTAAAAACAATTTTTGAGGTGTCAGGTCTTGACAACATGTTATGCCCTTAAACTCCAAGACCCTAAAGTCAGATTTCCCATCCTGACACCACGACTGGCCTGGTACCCTTTCGAATACTCCAACAAGAATTCCTCAACTGCACAGAGGGTCAGATCTGATCTGCTCAGATCTCCTGAGGACATGCTGGTCATTGTCTCGGGCCTGGAGTAGCTGCCTTAGCTCGTTCACAAAATGGGGTTGATGATCGGTTGATGGTTGATGTACCTCCCGGAAGCCCCATGAAATCCCACATATTTCGGAGAAATGGAGTTGCTGTACACTTGGTCCTGTCTTTTGTATTTCAGTTCTATTGTTATTCGCTCTTAACTAGAAAACCATGACCAGCAAAATTGAACTTATAGCTCAGAGCTTTCTTTTGAAGCAGGGCTGTTCAGGAGTGTACCAGGATTGAGATCCTAAATGAAGACTTCTCTTCTCAAGAGATGCCACTTTTGCGGATTCTCATAGGAATTTGTGGGGACAGGGGCGATCCGACTTGAAATCTTCTCGTCAAAAGAGTAGCCAGATGTGGATCGTCATAGGAATTTGTAGGGAAAGGGGCGATCAGAATTGAAAAGTCTTATTTTCCAGAGTTGCCAGATGCAGATCGATATAGTTTTTTTTTAGAAAAGAAGAGATCCTAATTGAAAAATCCTCTACCAAAGAGTTGCCAGATGCCGATCGGAATAAGATTTTGTCAGGAAAGGGGCGATCCTACTTGAAAACTCCTCTTCCAAAGAATAGGCAGATGCAAATCGTTATAGGAATTTGTAGGAAAGGAATAGATCCTAATTGAAAACGCCTTTTCAAAACAGTAGGCAGATGCGGATCGTCATCGAAATTTGTAGAAAGGGAATAGATCCGAATCGAAAACTCCTCTTTGAAAAAGTGGCCAGATACAGATCGTCATAGGGATTTGTTAAAAAAAAAGGGAGATACTAACTGAAAACTCCTCCTCCAACGAGTAGCCCGATGCAGAGCGTCATAGGAATTTATAGAAAAAGAAGAGATCCTAATTGAGAACTCCTCTTCCAAAGAGTTGGCAGATGCCGATCGTCATAGGACTTTGTCGGGAGAGGGGCGATCCTAATTGAAAACTCCTCTTCCAAAGATTTGCCTGATGCCAACCGTCATAGGAATTTATAGGAAAGGAAGAGATCCTAACTAAAAACTCCTTTTTCAAAGAGTAGCTAGATGCAGATCGTCATAGGAATTTGTAGGAAAAGGGGAGACCCTGATTGAAAAGTCCTTTTCCAAAGACTAGCCAGAAGCAGATCGTCATAGGAATGTGTAAAAAAAAAATATATACTAGCTGAAAACTCCTTCTCCCAAGAGTAGCCCGATGCAGATCGTCAAAGGAATTTATAGGCAAAGGGGCGATCCTAATTGGAAACTTCTCGTCGAAAGAGTAGCCAGCTGCAGATCGTCATAGGAATTTGTAGCAAAGGAATAGATCCTAATCGAAAACTCCTCTTCCCAAAGAGTCGCCAGGTGCAGATCGTCATAGAAGTTTGTAGGAAAAGAATAGATCCTAATTGAAAACTCCTCTTCCAATGAATAGGCAGATGCAGATCGTCATAGGAAATTGTAGGAAAGGAATAGATCCTAATTGAAAACTCCTCTTCCAAAGACTAGGCAAATGCAGATCGTCATAGGAATTTGTAGGAAACGAATAGACCCTACTTGAAAACTCCTCTTCCAACGAGTCACCAGGTGCAGATCGTCATAGGAATTTGTAGGAAAGGAGCAGATCCTACTTGAAAACTTCCTCTTTCAAAGACTAGGCTGATGCAGATCGTCATAGGAATTTGTAGGAAAATAATAGATCCTAATTGAAAACTCCCTTTTCCAAAGAGTAGCCAGGTGCAGATCGTCATAGGAATTTGTAGGAAAGGAGTAGATCCTAATTGAAAACTCCCTTTTCCAAAGAGTAG
>Ga0126342_10010244_pt1 | contig 16764 bp, 16 predicted proteins | sample Cyp1metagenome_FD_92528 | JGI IMG/M metagenome (GOLD analysis project Ga0126342, IMG submission 92528) | Coral microbial communities from Lord Howe Island, Old Settlement Bay, Australia - Cyphastrea 1 metagenome | ecosystem: Host-associated > Invertebrates > Cnidaria > Coral ... | reverse complement strand
TACATATAGTATATCCATTCTAATTATCGATACATATGCATTATATGCACTATAAAGAAAGACTACATACACCATGGCTTGGCTGCTGAGAAAACCCCCCCTCCCCTGCCACAGGGGGGGGGAACCATCTGGCTGGGTGGGGGGGGGTGTGGGGGTCCCTGCTCATATATATATATATACATATTACAGATATACATATATATATAGAGAGAGAGAGAGATAATATATGATATGTGTGTGTGTGTGCATATATGTATATACAAGTATATTCACTTTAACACGTGTACAAGATGTTCCGTTCCTGAGTGTGAATGTACCTTTTGCTAGAATATCATCGGTGCTTCATGATCGGTAAGGTCATCCAGTCCCAGTAGTTGGTGACAGGCTCGCTCTTCACATAGCGCTTCCAATGATCCACCTGGAAAGTTGTGTCTGGAGACGGGGAAATCACTCCCAACCAATGGCATGTTGTTTAAAATGGAAAATGGAGTTCTTTCATCTTGCAAGTTATACTTTTTAGACAAACCCAAATGGGCTCAATGGTCCCAATGAATGGTTTCAACCTATTGAAGCAAGCTATTTTCATTAAACATCCTACATATCCGCCGTAGTCTGCAAGAATTGGTAAGGGATTCCAACATCTTCAACTCTCTGTGTCCTGGTGTAGATTGTGGAAACCACCCGAAAGTGACTTTGAGACTCATTTAAAAGTTTATAAAATCACTTATAAGTTTATAAAAACCTACCATCTTCAGAATGGTTTATGAAAAACTTATGGTGAAATGGGGTACACCGCATGCCAAGGAGCCCAGTCGGCATCCACCAAGTACCAGCCGCGACCATCGCCAGTGTCCTGGCACCCCCAGTTATCATCCAATTTTTTAATGGGATTGTTCCATGGAAAAAACAAAAAAAACAAAAACATCCAGCTATGTTTTTGGATCCCCCCATTGATGGAAACCACCATATATAGCCAGAAATAGAGCAACGGATCATGCAACATGTTTTAGGCAAACCTAAGTGATGGCTTCTTTTTTTCGGCCTTGGACAGAACCCATGATGCGGTTATTGCCTAAGCACAGACTCCGTTTACCACTTGGTTCATCATTCGCCACCGGCTGCTGTGGATCCTTTGTGTCATAGCGAGTCACCATCTCGTACCTGAGGCACCAACAGTGATATTCAATCGAGATTCAATCAACGACTGAAACGATCAAAACGAAACACAAAAGCAAGTTGACAAGCAGAATCAAAGAAAGCTCAATATGGGAACGGGTCAAAGTTAGGCACCCAAAATTTTGGATGCTATATATATATATTGTATGTCTGTATATATATATATATACATATACATATACATATACATATACATAAATATACATATACATAAATATACATATACATAAATATACATATACATAAATATACATTCTAGATTCTATATAACAGAAAATACCAACAATTTGTAGTCCACTGGGCATCAACTGCTGACCCCTTCCCCATGTTCGCCCAGTGGCTCCGCTTGCTTCCGCAAGTTGTAGGCGAGAATATGCGCTTGGCACCTCGTCTTGGTCGCCATGGAGAACCATCCATTCAGTTATGGCATGACAGCTCAATTAGATCAAAAAAAAATCCCCGATGTTAAGCACACCATTTTGTTGTGGTTCCATATATGTGTAAATCGCACTCTAAACTCTAAACCAATAGTTTCTGGGGGGTTAATGTTGAGGGAAGATTATATACCCATTTGTATCAAATTATATCGACCTACTACATGTGTGATCCTGACATTTCCATTCAACTTCTCATTCAAATTCACCCATGAATCACTACCAAGAAGTTTGCTTCACCATTGACCATCGCAAAACAGCCAGCCAACAAGGCACTTGGGACAATTCTCCAGCGAGGTGATTTCGGGACCACCCCCATAGAGACCTGGGGCAGCGCTTGGATGGTTTCCAGTGGAGAAAGTTGGAGAAAACACATCAAAGTCAGACCGTGCCAGGGTCGACTTGCTTGCTTTGCTGACAGATTGAAGGATGAAAAAAGACATATTCCGAATGCGCAGAAGAGTTTGAAGCTAACGTCATGTCAACATCACAAAGGCTATTGATCATCTTCCATCATCTTCCATCATCTTCCATCATCTTCCATCATCTTCCTACATTGCAGGAACATCAGCCCTATAACCATCATCTTTTTCAGCACCAGAGATTCGCCAAAGACTTCACCAAACTGGGTGTCCAAGGCTGATCAATTGGCTGGACAAGTTCTTGGAGATGGGGAAAAAGGGCTCAGAGGCCAGCTCTGCCTCAGTCCATGAGACCAAGATGGGAATGGAAATCATGTAAAATCCAGAAAAAGGGATAGGCAAAATGGTTGAACGGGAATTCCCCTATTGGATCATGATCATCGAAATATATTGGGTAGTAGAATCACCGAACTTATCATCAACCAGTTTGACTCCTGCCCCAAAATATGCCAATTGGGGATGTGTCCTATCTTTGCAACTTCGCTACTTGACTACCTATCATAGTGCAAGAATGGATCGGATGCAGCTGATCACCCATGGCAAGGGTAGGGGATGTCTCAACAACCTCCCAGGCAACAGCGAGCTAAGTTTGGCTCTGAAGAGTAGCCGAGCTTGCCATGTGGGCACAAGTACCTGACCAGCAGCCAGCTCCTTGCACCAAGACATCCACCATCGCATGTGCCAGAGACCCTTCTCAGTGGCTGACTCTTTGTTGTCCAACGGACCGGGCCGGCTCATGGTCGTCAATCTCACATACCTCAGCTCAAAACTGGCAGCACCATAGGTGCTTTTTTCTAGGACACAACAAGACAACCCCCAATCTGAGGGAAGTGTGGTAGTTGAAGCGGTACTTGGGGGTGGAGTTCCAGTTCTAAATGTATGTGTATATATATATATATATATATGTATGTGTGTATATATATATATGGTCACCCCCTATATAACTTGTGTATATATATATATAACTATACACAACTGTTATAATATTGTTCTTGGGATGACATCCCAACTTGTGGGGCCATATCCATTGCTCGACCCCCCAGCCATTTTGAGATCGGCAGCCCCACCAGTGCTTGGACACGAAGGCCATATCCAGTTCCGGTGCTGGGGAGATGAAGAGATTGCGCCTCAGCTCCCAGTAGATTCAACCAGCAGAGATGGGGCTGATACGAATATGTCTAATACCCTCTGGTAAACATACAAAAAACTATGGAAAGATCCACCATTTTCAATGGAAAAATATGGAAAAATCCACTATTTCTATGGTCATGTTCAATAGCTATGTTAAATTAGCAGAGGGTATACCTAGCAAGACCTAGGAATATAGGCTAATATAGGCGTCTTGATTGCAGATGATGTTGCTTTGAAAATGGGAATTGGAACTTTGGAACTGGCGAATCTGATTTTTATGGAGATCAAGGTCGTCCCCTTCTCACCAACAAAATGAGCATGGTCCACTAGATGTGGACCTGGGCCGTGCCATCAGCTTTGGCATGACCAGGAAAATCCAGAAAACCCTCACCTATTCACACTTTCTCCATCTGATCTTTCCCACACCAAACAAAGAGAGAAAAAACAAAAACATCCCATCAAAAATATCAAAACAATTGGGATTTTTCCATATTTTTCCCCCATCCTTTCAGGTTGAACACATCCCCCAAGTCCCTGGGATGCTTGGGATTCCCAAGCAGTGCTGGTCCCTGATTTCGGATCTCCTCCTGTAGAGCCTTCGGCATCAAAAATCTGTCGCTGAACAGTGCTTTAGACATTGATTGCCAGTGAAAATTCTCAGACTCGATTTTGGAAATGTGTCAGAACCCCAGTCAAATGTCGATTTTCAACTCAGCGCTTGAAAGAGCGCCTGCATGTTGGTATCCTCGCTGGATCTGTCACTCATGGAGTTTTGCGGCCTGTCAGACATCAAAAATTTGCCATCTGTCAGCTCATGGCAGGCGCAAAATTGGTGTCTTTCTATTTTGGCAAATTCCAGGGATCACCATTGATACTGCCATGCGCCTTCGTTCCTGTTCCTGTCAGTGCCCTCAATTGTTCGAATCACATGAGGGTATGGCTCCAACATGTGGTTTTCACGTGTCAGGGCTGGAGGAAAGCAAAAGCCAAAGGACTTCATGCTGTCTGATGGTGAAATGATGTCAAATCCCCCATGTTTGTTGGTCAATCCCTCAGTTCTTCCTGGTTTGTGGATCTCAATCCATCAGCCCTAGTGGCCACTGCCTACATCTCGACATGCTCAGGAGGTATTGGTTGATACGTTCCTGGCTGGAGCGATCTAGAACTAACTAAACCAACATGGTAACAGGAAAAAAGTAAGGCCCAAATGATGGGATTTGGGATTTCCCTGGCCAAATGAAAATTCCAAATGGGATATCATGTTATGTAATGTTTTATTCTGGTATATTATATTTATATGGATTATATTATGGCCATTTGAATTGGGATATCCCTGGGATAGTCCGAATCTGCTCATGTTCCAAACTTGACCAGTTTTTTTTGCACGATCCGATCCTGCATGCCGCGCATGTCTTTCTTGAAGGTCTGACGCTCAAACTTGGCAGCCCGGGTCGGGACCTTAGAGGTGCAGCCCGCGCATGACTGGATCCAAATCGCTTCAAGTCATTGGTACCAATGGACTCACAAAAATTCTTGATAGTTGTTAGTTATAAACTATAAACCATCCATTTTTTGGGGGTGGATGATTTTGACTAAGAATCACCTGAAAAATTTGGACACCAAAAGCTTGATAGTTTCAACTTGAAAACCGACTAAATGACAAAGATTTCGGGCCTGAATGCTTGTGGACATGATAAGCGTCCGGCACGCTGGTAGAAGAGCACATAAGGTTCTGCGCGTTCCACCTTCCAAAGGGTTCCCGGATCATGCCAACAATTGGTTGATACCTATGGTTGGAAGCTGCTGTAGCAACCAAACAAAAAGGTGGAAAAAAAACTACACAGTTCTCCCAAAGTCGGGGCTGCCCTTAATATTCAGCCAATGGGGGCTAAAGGCATGAACATCGCAGCTGGATGCTACCACCCAGAAAATTCTGGGTCGACAGCATCTTCCAATCTTCTATTCTATTATTCAATGGATTGGTTTAAGGGAAAATCTACAGGAAACCATGGTTTTTACCATGAAATATAGGGCTTTCCTGTAAATTTTCCCATCATCCAATTCTATGAATTATCTACCCAGAAAAAGTCGAGTCCTCATTGAGATGTGTTCAACTCTTGGAGAAGAGTGCAAAGACAACCCCAGAGCCATAGGGCAACAGGTCCAGCTACAGAACTGGGAGATGCGTTGCCTCCATCGTAAAGCACACCTTGTGATCTCTCTGAAAGCCATATGTGTTTGGAAATTTAGCGAACCATCTCGACTTTCCTACTACAACCATCCATCATATATAGTAGATCTAGATATTATTCTATACATAATTTGGGGATCGCTAATCTCCTCCTTCCCATCTCAGCCCGACTCAAGCCACGGCCTGCTCCGGCATGACCGGATTGACTTGCACGTCATCAAACTCGTACCAGTCCTGTTGGAACTGCCGCGGCTCGGTGAAAACGATCGTGAAAACCCTTCCTGCTGCATATCATACGGCTGCAACTAACTCGAACTTTGTCACCACCATAGATTCCATAGATCTTGGATGATCTAGTATGATCTTGGATGATCTTGCTTTAAGTTCGTTTCTACAGCCAGAAGCAAAAGGCTCCAAAGTCTTGTAGATCTTCACCACAGCCGGCCTGAGCTCTTCTCTTGTGCTGGCAATAGGCGATGTAGTGGCCACCGCCCATGGAGCCAATGTGCTGAATGAGGCCAATTAGCCTGTGCTGAATGGTGGTCATCGGTCGGGTTTCCCATGGCCAATGGGGGCCCAATGGTTCAGTGATGGATAGATGGTGTGATCACTGATGCATGGTTGACTGAATGATAGATTCATCATGATTCCTCTATTGACAGACTAAAAAGATGAAAAGCTTCAAAGGCTGCAAGGTGAAGAGCTTGATGGATAGATTGACGGAAACCGATCGATTCCTTGGTTGATGAGTTGGTTGGTTATGGTCATCCATGCGGAGGTCATGGGATCGTTTGATAGATTCATCGCTTTAGTCATGGATTAATAGATGAATATCGAACTATATACGTACCCTCTGGTAAACTAACATAGCTATAGAAAATCACCATTTTTAATGTGAAATCCACTATTAATGGCCATTTTCAATAGCTATGTTAAATTACCAGAGGGTAATGAAAATGGGATATCACTGATATCACTGATGTCACTCGCAATGGTGGGTAGGACAAATGGTTTAGTCCCCCTCGCATCACTGGACTCACTCAGCTTTCAGCCTGTATTCAACTGGCCTCGGTTCACGTCTGGTCGTCGTTTGGCACAAGGAATATGAAGTTTGTGGTGTTTTTGGGGGAACATACAATGCCAATATATATATATATATATGTCATTTATGTATAGTACTGACTGTAACCCCCCAAAAAATAGAAAAGTATATAAAATCCTACTAAATGAAATAGTGATGAATCGTTTTGTTTCTATCTTTTTGGGGGTTCCTACAGGGGAAGTCACAACCACCAGTCATGATTCCATCTGAGCACGGCACTGGTTTGGAGGTTCCTCCATGAACTGCGACATATCCAGAGGTGTTGTCTCGGTGTCAGGTTGCCAATTTTTGGGCATCCTATGCCCATTTTGGAGCGGAAGAAAAAAACATGAGACAATGAGACACCATGATCAACCATGGGATTTTTGGATCTTTGGGGTATCGGTTTACCCATCATTTTTTTGGTGATTTTTTGGGATCCACAGATCTTCCAGATCCTCCAGATCCGTGCTGAGCTCCAGGACCACTGGAAAAGTCACAACCCTAGAGTTCTTTGACCCTGCAAACCTCGGCTCAACAGCTAAAACGTAGTTCGACACCAAGAAAAAAACATCGCCTCTGGTAATGAAAGGTGGCAACCGGAAAAATCCACTATAAATGGTGTTTCATGGGGAAAATCATCTATAAATGTGTGATGTTCCATTGCCACGTTTGATTACGAGAGAGTATCTGCAAGGTCGAGGCTTACCATTTTTGGCATCTCCAACTCATGCTGTTGGAATTCTCAACATTGATCTGTTTGGTGGTTGAGAAAGCTGTCAACTGGCAAGGTCTTCCGCTCTTGCGCGGAATGGAAAGAAAACGATGCTTGAAGCCACCAAAGAGTCACAAAAACCAGTGGTTCGAGGACCCGACCAACCATAGGCATTATCAAATCTGAAGCGCTTCAGATGAATGCAGAGAATCTCCGGGAGGTCCTCAGTTCGGCCATGAAAAGAGAGACTTGTGTAATGAAAAATCATTTTTTTTCCCATAAAAATGGAGACACTACCAACAACTGTGTGTCTACAACCAAGCATTGATGGATGATGAATGGGTGGACATCAACCAAAGATAGGTGTGGAATATCAATACAGAAATTCAATATTGCTGTAACATGTCTTGAACCATATCTGGTTTGTCACTTGAATGGTACACTCTTAAGGATATGTTCTCTTCACAATTTCCTCAAGATGATATTCACAATTTCGCCAAGGTGCAGAGACTTGAGAAACGTGTCTTGGCATGCCAAATTTGAATAAAAGTGTTATATTGGCTCAGCGGGCTTTCTGACAGTGGATGGTACAAGTACTAAGTACTTGTACCTGCGGACCTAACCCGTACCATTCCCTACAGCAGCAGTCCTTGAAGAGTATCCTCTTTTCACAGTCAATCTTCCTCTTGCAACGCTCGCAGTAGTACTGCTCCTGCTGTGACATGGAGATGGCTGGCATCCTCCCTAGCAACCCCCATCCACTGGTGCTGGATTCGGCTGCTAAACAACCATCATGAAGGAGCCAAAAATAGGACAGCATCCTGTGGTGGGACATACCCTGTCCATCCCATCCATATCGCCGGTCCTTTCCAGTAAGGTATTCTGGAGCACAATATCTTTTTAGGCAGTCAGTGAGACTGACACCTTTGTCCTTTGGGCAGTTGCCAGCTTTGCCACTGCTCAGCATCTGAAAACAGCTGATAAAAATGCCACCAGAAAAAAAAAAATAGCCTGCTTTCATCCAGTTAACATATTGAGAACATGGAAGCAAAAGGGCAGCCAAAGTCAGGGGATGCACAAAACCGTTCAACTTTGATCCTATCATTCAACCCTAAGCGAGAAAAAAAACACAAAACATAAATCATTGGATTGGTTTAAGGGATAAATCTTAAACCAAGAAACCATGGTTTTTACCATCAAATTGCTTGGGGTTTCCTGTAAAATGTCCCATCATCCAATTCTATGAATCATCCAATTCTATGAAAGCCCCATATTTAGTGGGAAAATCTATGGTTTCCGGTTAAGATTTTCCCTTAAACCAATCCATCCAATGAAAAGAAACAGCTGAGTGCCAAACATAGAACCAGCTCTTCACCTTACTCCCAAGTCCACCAAGAACTCCCGACCATGAAGAGCTTCGCACCCCCACGGACCTGGGCCAAGGTTTTTGGGCATTGACAGATACTTCGCTATTAGATATGTATAAATCTATATATATATATACATATGTATTGATGTATATACATATATGTATTGATACATATACATATATGTATTGATATACATATACATATATATATATATATAATACAATACACCTTAAATGTTCAGTAGTATACATCATCAATATATTAACTATGATCTTACACAATAATAAGGAATGATAGTGATCTGAGGCTCGAGCCCTGACGGCAAGTGAGCCGGGGAGGTGGCCGGAAGTGACCTGACCGGTCGTGTGTTAAAAACCGCTTCGAAATTTGGCTGTGATAACTGCGACTGTTTTTTAGGGAAATCATATTACTAACATATAATGGAGAAATATATCATGGTATATAATGGTGATAATATTACTATCTATGGCTATGATATATATATATATATATATTATATCCAATAATATAATAATAACAACAAGAGTAATAATAATAATAAGACTCATCTATGGTTGTTATTTATGGTTAATCAATGTATAAATTGGCTGTAATCATATTCTGATTCACTACATAACCAACTATATGTTTTATTGTTTCAGTGAGTATCATGTGCAATTACATCCAACTACAAACTGTTTTACTTGGGCTTAGGTCGTACTTTGCTGATCCTAAAGATGCAGTAGCTCTATTATGTGGTTTGAATTAGAATTCATGGAACATAAGTTATCTAAGACATTCTAAGACTATCCGGGAATCAAAGGTGGCAATGGAAAAGCTCCTATAGATGGAGGTTTATAGCATTTATAGCTGGGAAAATCAACAAATTCCGGATGTTCCAAGCCATGTTTGATCAACGCCTGAGGCTCCGGACACGGGTGAACTATCCGCACTCAGCGGACTAGCCGGTTCGTTGGCGGTGGGTATTGGTACCTCCAGATTTCGCAAAAAACTGACCTGGCGACCTGGCTGAGTATGGTTCCTACCACCCAGCAGCTGAGCTTAGGGTTTCCAACTTTTGGAAGTCAGATGAGTCAGATGTTTCTGTTTCCTCCACAAATCGTTTCACTGAGCCGATGGCAGAGACATCATAGACGGCTTCAGACGTCCTGAATGGACCCCAGCAACAGGCGATGCCCCTCATGGTTGAAGATGAATAAATCACCTCCAGGCCCCCCCCACCTGGCAGCTACCAAAGCAACAGGCACTGGTTGCACCAAGGATTCCACCAACTTTGGGGTACCTTTCAACCCTCCAGGGGCCAAGCCTTGATGTCTGGTTGCATTGAAGGCAGCGAACCTGGTGGATCTCCCCTGTGAAATACCAGGCAACCATCACTGTATAACCAAACCCTGTAAGCTGTAAAGAAACGTGTCCGAGAAATGTGGGGCTATTCTCCTAAGACCCAACATCCGCAACCAGCAGCTTGGGCGTGGACGCAAGATACGACCTTCCCCTGAAAAAGTTCGGAGATGATCGACTCCTTGGACGGATTGGATGATGACCATGGACATCCATGGACCCTCAGCCAGATATCCAGTGGTTCCCAGTGGAACAGTGGAACCAAAAATAATCTGGGATCTACTAGATCCGCCAAAAAAATGGGGCAAACAAACAAACATCATCTTCCAACTTTTAGATACTTTTCGATTGTCACCTGGTGACAGGCGGCTCCAGCTTCGAGTTCCTAAGGATCCCTGCATAGTGCGTTCGGTGCGCCTTCTTGGAACTCTGAGAGCCTCCTGGGACCAGATTTGATGGGTGGTGGCGGTGGTGGTCGAAAAACTGATCCCTAAAATATTTTCGTGATGGGTGGTTAAAAATTTTGATGGGATAATATTCAGATCATTCGAAAAATGTTAGTGAGTAAAAAATTCGAATAATCTCACTAACATTCAAAATACAAACCTGCGAAAGCAACTTGTGGATACCCCAGTGATGCTGCACCTGAGGAGCTTTGTCCCACGTGTGGGCCTGGCCATTCTGGGCATGGCGAACAACAACGGATCACCGAAAATTGCTTGGTGGCTTCAGGATCTTCTAAGTCCCACCAGTCCCACCAGTCCTGTCCTCTGATTTGCTCAATTTCATTTTGGACTCAATAATCATCTCAGATTTCGGGATGGACACGCAATTCACTTCGGATTTCACCGCCCCTGGAAAACTCGTTTTTCTTGACATCCCGCAACATACCCTCTGGTAATTTGTTACATAGCTATTGAACATGGCCATTTATAGTATATTTACCCATTAAACATGGTGGATCTTTCCATAGTTTTTGTATGTTTACCAGAGGGTAAGCCACAGAAATCCCCAGCCGATTTCCACCAGTCCAGTTGCCATCTGCCTGAAGCATCACCATCGCTGGATGGCCTGCCGGACTCGCTTCCAGACAACCTGATCTCGCCCACGTCAGTGTTGCCTTCTGGCCCATGGCAAAACCTGGGGATTCCGTGGGAAAAGGCGGTGATTTTTACCACAAGTTGGTGAAATGGTGATGAAATGGTAATGAAATGGTGATGAAATGGTAGTGAAAAGGCAAATGTCAAGTTGGTGAATTCGCCAAAGCTGAAAAAAAGAGGACAACACCACTGAAGAGACTAGGAACTCAATTTTGCGGCTGTCCCTGTCCAGAGTTAGCTTTTGAGGTGGATACCAACCATTGGAAAGCATTCAGCCAAAACAAACCATCTCACAGCTCTAAGCCCGGCAAATATAAGGCTCTAGCTGCATGATTTGTTGTGTTGCCGAAGAGCTGCGCTGAAGAAGTTTACCTGTCAGGACAGCCAGCTATGGCACCAGGTGTTGGATGAGACCACCAAGCAACAAACGCGTCAGAGCTCCTGATATTTCTTCCACATCCGAAAAAAATGAGGGGTGCACTCCACTACCACCATTTCATTCCCATTTCATCACCATTTCACTGCCATTTCTGATGTTCAAACCCCCCAATTTTGGGGAAAGATCCGGGGACCCACCGATTCTGCCCCTGAATCAATGCCTCCATGAGTGAGAAAGTCGGAAGGATGTCCTAAAACCAGAGTCGCAGCGACGTAGCGGAGTCAGGAAGCTCTTCGGAACCAACACAAACAATTTATATATATATATATGTATATATATATGCATAATATTGTAAATCATATGTGAATATTCAAATGAAAAATGGATAGAAGTGGATGATATTATGATATTGGATTTTTTGATGCCAATTCTGGCAGCACTCTGCAGCTCAACTGATATCAGAAATGCGACCTACAGCCAGCTGAGATTCAACTGATCGAACTCAAACCATCTGAAAGCTTTGAGGGTGATTCACCATCATCTACAGTTGCTATATATGGAGGTTTCCTAAAATGGTGGTACCCCCAAATCATGCAAATTTTCATAGGAATTCCATGAAATAAACTATCCAGCTATTGGGGTCCATTGTAAGAAACCTCCATACATTTTCTTCATCGGCCCATCGAGACTCATCACTTTGACATTCAAATGCGGGCCAAGTTACTCGGCTTCGGCTCGCGCTCCGCTTTTCCTTCAGAGGAAACGCCTTAGCAACATATCAATGGGTCGCGTGAATGGAATCTTTCGAGGAATTTGTCTTTACTAAGCAAGATTAATAGATATATATATATAATTAATATGTATATATATAGCCCCAAAAAAGATAGAAACGTAAATCATCACTGTTTTTTTCATAGATTGTTACTTTTCTATCTTTTTGTGGATTACTATATATATAGTTGTTTATGGGGGCTCCACGATTGATATAAAGAAAACCGCTGGGGACACCACCATTGGGACCGCTGGCGCTGTGGTCCTCGTCCTCCTTCCTGGTCGACAACGTTAATCCTGGTTGATTTATGTTAATTTGGGGGTACCCAAATAGGGAGAATTATAATTTCTGGGATAAGAAATCATCCCAAACGGTATCACAAAATTATGATATACTAGAAGAGGTTCCGAATCTACAAGGGCATCCCCCCCATATAAAGACAGTTCCCATTTATCCAGGCTTGACGTGGGTGACTAAGGATTCCAACCTGGGCATGCCTATAGGAAATGAAGAAAGTATTATAATCCTGGATCCTCATTGGGCCTGGTTTTCCCACATAAACGTCGAGCAACTTCGCCGGTTGGGACATGTCTCACATGCAGAGCCAGATTTGAAGCAGTCGTGAGATGTAAATTCAGTCAACAGTTATCTCGAAAATGGAAGTTTCACGCAAAGATTGCTATGTTTCCACTCTAAACATCAGCTTTTCAGGTGCTAATCACTATTTCACCATCGATGTTTCACCTCTCAAGTCCGACTGGTGAACCGGGCATCGGTTTGTCTGAACATGGGCGATTTTCAACATGTTGATGGTTTCTCATGCTTTGTCATCATTCTCACATGAAAGCTACCATAAATGGGCTGAAGTCCCATTTAACGACCCAAGGCTGCCCAGGACCCCAACACTTCTCTTCTCAGCTCTTCATGGATATTGTCCAGGACGCACCTCAAAAACTCCTGCCAGCTGTGGATCAAAACTGTGAACACTTTGAGGATCTTCACCGTCTTCACCCAATTCTGGTGCTACTTTCTATTGATCTGTACCTATTTCTGACCAAGATTTTGGGGATCAGTGAAGAGTCAATTTCACAAGTAGTCTGATGTCCAAGTCCTGTGAATCCTGCTGCGCATAGCCTTGAAAGGTTGCATTTAGCCTCAGCAGCTGGCAGGGACCATCTTCACCATCTCAAAGCTTTGAGTATGGGATCCAATCAAAATTCGGAATGACATGCCCCAAAAAAAATGGTCTAGAATATGTGTGTGTGTATATATATATATATATTATGCATACATAACCCACATTGTATAAATAATATATATATAATTATATATATATATATAATTATATATATATACACCTTATTTATATATATATTATATATATATACCATTGTATACATATAAAGATGTTTAGATTATCATGATTTTCCATCTCCAAGGCACTGCTGGACGGATCGGAGCACATCCTCCGGTCGGTGGAAAGGTGCCGACCTCAGCAGCGAGAATCGGTGGAACGGTTGGACGAGCCATGTGGATTTCAACGGGACCCTATAAATGGAAAATCCACCATAAATAGTGGGAAAATCATGGGAAAATAGCTGGGATATAGCTGGGAAAATCATCAAAAATCATCATATTGAGGTGTATAGCTGGGAAAATCATCAAAAATCATGGGAAAATCCACCATCAATGGAGGAAAAATCCAGCATAAATGGAAGTTGATCTAATGACTCTAATGGTTGCAAGCTGGTTAAACCTAAAGTATGGATTTTCCAGCGTGCCATCTTTGATTACCGGCTACAAACATGAAGTTCTAACCGGCAAAAAGATCCAAACACGGGGCTTCATAGTGGACTCCCAAGAATCCACCCAAAAGGAAGGTGAATACTGAGTCGCCAACACCCCTGCACCTTGGTACAAAACGGTAGCAACATGCGAAGCGTTGCGAAGCACTAGAGTGTCTTAAGAGGAAACACAAAAACGTCATAAAACCTCTAGGTTTTTCATGTTTTTTCGCAATCTGCTTGACCGTTTGACCTTCATTAGACCTTCATTCCGTTCCGAAGATCAGCCCCATCTGTCGCCAGGTCACCCCAGTCTTGCTCAAACCAGTGCGCAAAAGCCATCAGAAGTTTTTGTCGAGGACCCTGGGCTTTCGACCTCAGTCGTTAAGATCTTAGATGATCCCAGATCGATGGAGTGATCGTTCACTCCACATCAACCATGAGGGATTTGGGGCGTTGCTCTAAAGTGGATTGTAAATTATTTAACATCTATAACTTGCCTATAACATCTAAAATGATACATCAATGATGAGTATGGCAATCATCTATCCACCCTTACTTCTCTTGTCAATGGTGATGTGTTAGCCTTCATCAACTCATCTGGTCCATTGGGTCTTCCCACGAAAAGGCATGCGGACAGTGCCGGAAGTACTTCTGCATCCCATGCGTGTGCCTGAGTGAAGATCTATCCACACCAGGAGATCATCGCAGGTCGGAACTGCTTAGCAACCTGCCACGCTTGGCCTTTCGGACCATTCACAGGATATACCCAGCAGGATCGACCCAACCAAAGTTGGGCATGTACCACTGCACATTCCTGGGATGAACATCCTACTTGACAGCATCTGAGAGACAGGCGATAAACACTGCAGGGCCGCATTCATAAAACAGGTATTGCCCAGATTGGAGAGCCTTGGTCTCTGGGATAGCGGAGCAGTAGGCATTGGAAGGTCCGTGGCTGAAATGTGCAGTTCAATCAAAACAACTCAAAAAAATGAACAATCTTTTCCAGACACTTTAGTAAACTTTTCGCAATCTTGTTGAAACAGTTGAAACTATGTCTTATCTCCACCAAAATAGTGGCAGATTGTTCCCTCCCCACGTTCAAAGTCCTGAGGTTGATGCCCAAGCAAGCCTTTCCTGCTTCTCTGCGAAGTCCTGCGATTCGAGTCGACGATGCATTCTGTGCAAGATTCGACTGCTTTTTAGATCTTTTCAATCCATCTGGCCGCGTCATCTGCCGGCCAAAGCCCCATCAAAACCCAACAACATGTTTTAAAAAGATTCAAAATAGAACAAAAGTGGCTGATCTTTTGACTCTTGGGCTAGGTCTTGGCTGCGTTACCACCTCCGAAACCCCAAAAACCCAAAGGCACCTTCCAAAGCGCGGATCGCCGCTGTAGCTGCTGCTACTGCGCCTGGCATTTAATGGCGCCATGGTGGTGATGGATTGAACAGAAATGGGGGTTTAACGGAACCATCATATTCCCATTAAAATAGTTTATTGTACAATGGAAACCAACAATATTCCCATTAAACCAACAATATGCCATTAAATGATACAATGGATATGACGGAATATCGTGTTGTTGGTTCAATGGAACCAGTCCAATTATTCCATTGTCCATTATTGTTGGGGAAAAAATGATACAAATGATCAAATGGTACAATGGAATATCACCAACAGTCATATATGCTTGCAACACTCTGATGCTAGCTCCAACTGGCTCCCCATTTTCTTCATTGGCTCCAGAGAGATTCTCACCTGGTCAAGAAACATAAGAAACTGTTACAGATGTCCGTAACTCCATAACTATACAAGATTTAAAAAGTGTTCCGAGGCATGTTGAAGCACTTTCGAAGTGTTCAGCGCTGGGAAGCTTCCACCACATCTTTGAAGGTGTAGAAACCCTTGGCCGCAGCCACTGCATCCAATGGATTCACCTTCGAGAACATGTTGTTGGTGACGCTGGAATCAACGACGCCGGCCATGGAATTGTACACATCCATCACGGTCGACTTGGGCACAGATGCCACCAAGCGCCCAATGGCTGCATTCACAGCTTCGTAGTCAGCTGCGGAAGTCACGCCGCTGGCATCAATGCTGCCAATGGCCTTGTGGTGTGCCTCTGCGGCTGCCTTCAAGAGGTTGCCATCCATTTTGGCGCCCATCACGATCATCTTGTCAATGGCTTGCAGCGTCTCTGGGGCAGTCTTGCCAGGCAGCGGCTTCAGGTAAATGTCCGACAGCCAATCGATGTCTTTGATGAAAGGATAGGAAGCATCGGACAAGGCTTTTGCAGCTTCACCAATTTTGTCTCCAGAAGGCACAACTGCTGGAGCACTGGCTGTGATCACCTGGTTCTTCTCAACAACATCCTTGAATTGCAGGAATCCTTCGTAGGCCTTTTCGGCATCGGGACCGTTCACCAAGGATTTCATGTAAGCTGGCACTCCAGGATCTGTGATGTCTTTCACTGAATCGTAAACGGCCATGACCTTTGCTTTGGGGACCGAAGCGACTACACGGCCAATGGCTGCGTTCACGGCATCCCAGTCAGCACGCGAAGTAACACCATTTGGCCCACTGATGCTTCCGATGGCCTTGTGATGTGCTTCTGCTGCCTCTTTCAGAAGCTTGGGATCTGCAGCTGCCCCCATTTCGATCATCTTGTCAATGGCAGTCAAGGCTTTCAAGGGCTGAAACGCGCCGGGGGCCTGCAGGAAAATGCCATTGTTCCAGTCCACTTCCTTGGCAAAGGAGTAGGAAGCATCCCCAAGCTTCTTTGCAGCATCGCCGATCTCATCAGCAAAAGCCGCAGGAGCCATCATCATGCTGGCTGCTGC